>Ga0066787_10000102_pt1 | contig 12211 bp, 11 predicted proteins | sample OrgsoiDNA2013047_FD_70942 | JGI IMG/M metagenome (GOLD analysis project Ga0066787, IMG submission 70942) | Permafrost soil microbial communities from the Arctic, to analyse light accelerated degradation of dissolved organic matter (DOM) -... | ecosystem: Environmental > Terrestrial > Soil >...
TTCCCGGCTGGCCATGGATTGCTGTCTGTATATGAATCAGAATTTCGGTTTTATCTCTTTTCCGGATGAGCTAACCACCGGGAGCAGCATTATGCCCCATAAAAAAAACCCGGATGTGTTTGAACTGATTCGGGCCAGGAGCAACCGGATACAGTCCGTCCCCAATGAGCTGACCCTGCTGATCAATAATCTGCCCTCCGGTTATCACAGAGATATGCAGCTCACCAAAGAGATTTTATTTCCGGCGCTTGAGGATCTGAAATCCTGTATCGGTATGACGATCCTCATGCTTTCTCATATCCAGGTAAAAAAAGATATTCTGCAGGATGAAAAATATAAATACCTCTTTAGCGTGGAAGCCGTTAACGAGCTGGTCAACCAGGGTATTCCTTTCCGGGAAGCGTATCAGATGATCGGTAACCAGATTCAGTCAGGCCAGTTTTCCTTTGACCAGTCAAAATCCCTGAACCATACGCATGAAGGCAGCCTTGGCAACCTGAATCTTTCTGAAATCAGAAAAGAAATGGATACCGTTTTAACAAAATTCTGAACAAATCAGCGGTAAAAATCACCTCCTGCGGTTTACGGATTTCTTAATTTTATGGAAAATAAGATTATGGTTTACCACAAGTTTTCCCGGATCCTGGTACCGGCGCTGTTTCTTTTGTGTCTGCAGGGGTATGCACAAACGGATGCCGCCCAGGAGAAAATCGATAAACATACTCAACTGAAAAGTCTGATCGATTCAAAGAAATATCATTTTCACGCACTTTCGGTTACACCCATGAGGGGCGGGACTCGGCAACTGACTTCTGAATACGGGTTTAAAATCGATAATGACAGCCTGAGTGTTTTTCTTCCTTATTTCGGGCGGGCCTATTCGGTTGATTATGGATCAACGGATTTATCCATCCGGTTCAGGACGAAAGAATTTAGTTATGTGGCGGATACCACAAAAAAAGGCGGATGGGAAATTACAATTATTCCAAAGGGACAGGCGAATGCGAATAAGATTTATATGTCGGTGACGTCGAGCGGGTATTGTAACGTACAGGTGAACAGTAACAACCGCGATCCGATTTCATTTTACGGCAATATCAATGCATTTAATGACCGCTGATTATTCCTTCTTTACGCGCTGCGGGGTATCGTTTCCTGCAACAATTGAACCCGCGCTGAGTGCAATGGATTGAATGATTTGTGTCATGTTCGCGAGATCCAGCGTTTTAACTTCATCTCCCAATTGATGATAATATGGTTCAGAATCCATTTTGGAGGTAGAGATCGAATGCGCGGGCACGCCTTTTTTGGCCAGTGTTGCATTATCTGAACGAAGGAATAACATTTGTTCGGGATAAGGATCGGGATAAAATTTGAATTGGGTGTTTATTAAATTTCTCTGCAGTATGGTTCCCATATCCGATTTGTCGAATCCAGTCATGTAGGCTGAATTTTTTCCCCATTTACTTTCTGTACCGATCATCTCGATATTAAACATGGCCACAACTTTGTCCGGGTCCAGGTGCCTGGAAAAATAAGCAGACCCGAATTCGCCGACTTCTTCTGCCGTAAATGCGGCAAAAATGATGGTACGCTGATTATTTTTCAGCTTACTGAAATATTTCGCGAGCGTAATGACGGCCGTAGTGCCCGAAGCGTCGTCATTGGCCCCATTGTAAACAGAATCGCCGGAAGCGTCCGGTTTTCCGATACCCAGATGATCATAGTGAGCAGAAAAAATCACATATTCATCCGGTTTCGTTTTACCCGGAATGATCCCAACTATGTTTGAGAGGCTTTGGGTTTTTATTTTTTGTTTTATCTGTATCCGGTATTGTTGCGGATCCATGGAAGATAAAATGAATATCCTGTTCCCGCTTCCTTTAAACTGCGGCATATGAATATCAGCAAGCCTTTTAAATTTATTAGCCATGGAAGTATCTACGAAGATGAGCACATTCTGATCGGCATCCAGGTATTTAAAAAGCATGGACACGAAGTCGTTTGCTCTTTTTAAAAATATTTTTTGATAATGATCCGCGGGGGTTACCACCAGTGAAGAATCGGCACTGAATGCTACCAGGTTTTTATTATCAAGGGTAACACCATCCAGCAAAATCTTTGCTTCCAAAGACCCGGGATCAGCCATGGTAAAGGACTGAGTATAATCCTGACTGCCGGGCAACGGCTGCAAACCGGCTTTTTTGAATTCATCTTTTATGAACGCTGCCGCCTTTTCAATTCCAGGTGTAAATACCTGCCTTCCCTGCATATCGTCTGCCGCGAGGGTATTTTCTATTCGGATAACGTCGGATGAGTCGATACCGGAAACAATCTGTGCATGGCCGCAAAAAGAAATCAGCAGGAAAGCTTGCAAAATAAAATTTCTCATGTAATATTTTAGCAATTATAAGCTCATCATTTCTTTGAACTTAACTGTTTGTCTGCGGCTGACTTCAATTTTTTCTCCGCCTTTTAATTCCAGCAGCAGCCCTCCGTTAAAATAAGGTTCGATTCTCTCGATGAGCCGCAGGTTTACGATATGCTTTCTGTTGGCACGGAAAAAAACCTTTTCGTCAAGACGCTCTTCCAGTGCATTAAGGGATTTCAATATGAGTGGTTTGTTTGATCCAAAATAAATCTTCGCGTAATTCCCCACACTTTCAAACAGCCGTATGTCACCGAGTTTCACGAACCAGCATCGTTCGCCGTCCTTTACAAAAACCTGGTCATTTTCATGGAGAAGGCTTTTGTTCACGGCTATTTCCTCATCAGTCGATGTTTCCCGGTCACGGCTCTCCTCCAGATGAAGTTTGTGCAAAGCGTCGGCCAGTCGTCTCGGTTCCACCGGTTTCAGCAGATAGTCCAGTGCATTCACTTCAAAAGCCTTCAGGGCATAGTCGTCATAAGCCGTTGTGAAAATAACATCGGGTGCTTTGTCTAATTCCGCAAGCATATCAAAACCTGTTTTTCCAGGCATCTGTATGTCAAGAAAAATAAGATCAGGATTGAGGCTGTCGATTTTCTCGATGCCTTCGTTGGCATTCGCTGCTTCGGCGATCACTTCAATGTCAGGGAATTCCAGCAACAGTTTTTTCAATTCGTTGCGGGCCAGTCGTTCGTCGTCGATGATTACTGCTCTGATCATATACAAAATTTATGTCAATGGAATATGTAATTCGGCCTCCACCATGTTTCCGTTTATTTCCCGGATATTAAAATTAGCCTGTTCACCGAACAAAAGCTGCAACCGGTTCCGTGTGCTGATCAGTCCAAACCCGTCGTCATTGGCTGATTTGTTTAACCGGCCGGTATTACGGATCACCAGCTGATGGTAGCGGTCCTTCATGGTGGACACGATCGTAACCGTGCCGCCGCTGACCTGTTTGCTGATCCCGTGTTTGATGGCATTCTCCACGAGGGTCTGCAGCATCATCGGAGGAATCGGCTGTGTCAATGTATTCTCGGCTATCTCGTACTGAACATTCAGCCGGTCTTCAAAACGGATATGTTCCAGCGCGAGATAGTCTTTGACAATGTCCAGTTCCTTTTCTAAAAAAACCGTTTCCTGTTTTTCCGTCTGCATACTGCTTCTCAGGATATTACTCAATTCCGTAATGGCCGTCCTGGCCCTCATCGGGTTTTCATCTATCAGGGCGCGTATGCTGTTGAGCGCATTGAAAATGAAATGAGGATTGATATGACTCTTAATGGTTTTCAGTTCGAGTTCTTTCACCAGGGCCCCCAGCTTCAGTGTGTCGAGTTGTTGTTTCCGGCTCGTTTCAATATAATGGAAGAAATAATAAATGAGCGTCCAGGGGATAATACATAATCCATTTTCTACAGTCACCAGCAGGAAACGGGTGGAAAACTCCAGTTTCTTATTTATTCCGGAAGGGTCGAGCCAATTGATCGCAGATATCCGGATAAATGTATCCAAAACACAAACAACAATAATTCCGAAAGCCAACCTGGGTAATGCCTTCTCGACGGGTAATAACAGCCAGCCAAAACGCTGGATGACCATCCTGAATATATGTGTGGTCAGTATTCCGGAAAGGACAAGGACCCAAAGAGTGAGATGGAGATGGGTATCAATCGGCTGTCTAAAAAGGACGTTTATCAGAATGAGTACGACGACCAGTAATCCCCAGCCCCCCAGTTGAAGCCACCAGTAGTATTTATTCGTGTTTTGCATCCGTATAGAGGGAACAAAACTATAGGATAAATCCCCCCTTTTGGTAATTTAAGTATTAATGGATAATTCGGGCCTTTTGGCGGTCGCCCGGCTCCGGGAAGGGATATCTGGATCTGATTGCTGGCAATATCCGCTGAAAATGTTATTTTTATCCGCTTAAATGAACCAAATGGACCTTGTGCCAGGACCCCTCTTACAAACCGTGGATTCTCCTGAAAATCTTAAAAATTTTACCCGGGAGCAGCTACAGCAACTCAGTGACGAACTGAGGCAGTATATCATAGACGTGGTAAGCCTGCACGGAGGTCATTTCGCCGCCAGCCTGGGGGTTGTGGAACTAACGGTTGCATTACATCATGTTTTTAATACTCCGTACGATCAGCTGGTATGGGATGTGGGTCACCAGGCGTACGGGCACAAAATATTAACCGGGCGGCGTGAAAGCTTTTCGACCAATAGGAAATACAAGGGTTTAAGTGGATTCCCGAACCGGAGTGAGAGCATATATGATACATTTGGGGTGGGTCATTCTTCCACATCCATCAGCGCCGCGCTGGGAATGTCCATGGCCGCAAAATACAAGGGTGAGAACGACAGAAAAGTGGTGGCCGTAATCGGAGACGGGGCGTTGACAGCCGGTCTGGCCTTTGAAGGAATGAACCATGCGGGCGTTGCGGATACAGACCTGTTGATTGTCCTCAACGACAATTGCATGAGCATCGATCCGAATGTAGGTGCCCTGAAAGAATATCTTACGGATATCACCACTTCCCAAACCTACAATAAATTCAAGGACGATATCTGGAAGGCGCTTGGTAAGCTGCCGGTCGGCGGACATTTCAGCCGGGAAATGGCCAGTAAGATCGAACACAGCATCAAGAGTTTTGTAAGTAAAAGCAGCAACCTGTTCGAAGCGTTGAAACTCCGTTATTTCGGTCCGATTGACGGACATAATTTAAATAAACTTGTGGACACGCTACAGGATCTGAAAAGTATTCCAGGTCCCAAACTGCTGCATATAATCACGGTGAAGGGAAAAGGATATTCCCTGGCCGAACATGATCAGACCAAATGGCATGCACCCGGATTATTTGATAAAATCACCGGAGAAATCTACAAGAAAAAATTCGACACGGTTCAGCCTCCGAAATACCAGGATGTATTCGGGTATTCCATCATTGAACTGGCAGAAAAAAACCGGAATATTTTTGCCATCACACCGGCCATGCCGAGTGGGAGTTCGCTCAAGTTCATGATGGAAAAAATGCCAGACCGCGCGTTCGATGTCGGTATTTGTGAACAGCATGCGGTTACGTTAAGCGCCGGTATGGCGACCCAGGGCATGCGGGTGTTCTGTAATATTTATTCCACTTTCATGCAAAGGGCTTATGACCAGGTTATTCATGATGTGGCAATCCAGGACCTGCCGGTAGTATTCTGCCTGGATCGCGCCGGGCTGGTGGGAGAAGACGGACCCACGCACCATGGCGCTTATGATATTGCATATATGCGTTGCATTCCTAACCTGATCGTAAGTGCACCTATGAACGAAGCCGAACTGCGTAACCTGATGTACACTGCGCAGCTGGAGAAAAATCGGCACCCGTTTGTGATTCGCTATCCGCGGGGAGAAGGTGTTTTGCCAGATTGGAAAACGCCGTTCCAGGAAATTGCCATCGGTAAAGGAAGAAAAATAAAAGACGGAAAAGACGTGGCGATTTTGTCATTCGGGCATCCCGGCAACTTCGCGGTTTCGGCCATACGCCAGCTTCGCACGGAAGATCTTGATCCTGCCCACTACGATCTCCGGTTTGTAAAACCACTGGATGAAGAACTGTTGCATGAGGTATTTAAAAAGTTCGATAAGATCTTAACGGTGGAAGACGGAACAATTTCCGGTGGTTTTGGAAGCGCCATTCTCGAATTCATGGCAGCCCATCATTACCAGGCGCAGGTGATCATACTGGGAATTCCGGACCAGGTGATAGAACATGGTTCTCCGAAACAACTTCAGCACGAAGCAGGTTTTGATGCAGAGGCCATTGTAAATTCCGTACGACTGCTCTTAAAAGGAAGTACCAGTAAGCGTTTTCTGCCCCAATAAAGGAGAAGGACGTTCAACTCTAAGCGCTAAGCTTTGCGCCTTCCTCATTATGTTCTAATATGAAATTATTACGGCCCTCGCCGATCAGGATATTCATATAACCCTGTTGAATCAGTTCGAGGATTGATAAAAAAAGGAAAATGGCATGGATACGGTTCTCGCAGGATTCTATAATGTTAGCGAAAGGAACCGTTCGCTCTCTGCTAACCAGGTCTATCATATGCTGGCGACTGCCTTCAATGCTATAGTTATATTGAACTACTGTATGCCGCGGTTGATTGTTGCGTTCCTGCATCCGCATCATGACTTTCTCAAAAGTCTTCATCAGTTTAAATAAACTAATGGATTGGATCTCTGTTCCTTCTCCGGATTCTTCACCGATCTGGAATAATTCCCTGTGGAGGTTTCCCCGGCGAATTAATTTCATCCGTTGTTCTTCCATGTCGGCCAACTTGGCGGCTGCTTCCTTGAATCGTTTATACTCAAGCACTTTATTAACCAGTTCCTGTCGCGGATCAATTTCATTTCCCTGTTCATCCAGTTCTTTTCTTGGCAACAGCATCTTGGCCTTGATGCGCATGAGGGTGGATACAAACAGGATAAATTCGCTGGACAGTTCTATATTCAGAGTTTCTTCTTTGTGAATAAAATCCAGAAAATCCGTGATCAGTTTGTAGATCGGAATATTATAGATATCGAGTTCATCCCTTTCTATAAAAAATAATAACAGGTCGAAGGGACCTTCAAACTGAGATATCCTGATCTGATAGGATGCTGAATTGAGCATGCGCCTCGTTTAATTGCAAGATTAGCGAAAAAAAAGAAAATGTACGCTTTGGACTTTCTTTCGGCTTCATCACAGTTTTAAGGAGAGACCGATTCCCAGCAATTCCTGGAGCTGTGCGGCTGCGCCCCCCTGCGTACCATCTGCTTTAACTGTTTTGACGTCGTTATCATAAATCAGGTTAAAGGCCACGGACATTGTGATGATCCCGGTGACTTTTACGGAAAGTACATTCGTCATATTTATATCTATATTCTGCGGGTCGTGCTGATAGTTCGAAAACAGATCCACCCGTCCGCTGTATACAACATTGTCATTGATCTTTTTTGTATAGGATATAGTAGAGTACGCGCCAAATTCCAGCTTTGTATTTTTTCCCGAGTCCACGCCAAATGCGCCGACGGAAGCAAGTGAATCATTTTTTACGATGATCCATCTCAAGGTGGCGGGCGATATGAAAAAGGAGAAATTATCGTTTGGTTTATAATTCAATCCGGGTGACACGATAACGTAGGCCGGCGCCAGGAAGTCCGATGTCAGCGTCCGCGGCGCATCCGTCGGGTACGCATATCCCGGCGCAAACTGGGAACGAAAATTCAGGAGCCCGCTGAGATACCAGTTCTTCCCGATATCGTATCCGTATTTCGACAGTATATCAATGCGATCGTCAGATTTCCTGGATCCGAAACTGGTGGTATTTAAAAAGCCATACGCCAGATCGAGGGTGTTATCCCAGGCATTCTTTCCTTTTTTGTAGAATGCAAACCCGCTGAAAAAGCTGCTGAGTCCGAGGGTATTTTTATCGCCGCCGGCCGACCAGTTATCCTGTGAGCTCTGTGTAAGGGTGAGCCTGATCACCGCGCCGACCTTCCAGACTTTTGGGATGGTATCTTTCGGATCTTTCGTTATCGTCCTGTTGGCTTCGTCGCGCATCTGCTGCACAGTTTTATCCTGTCCGATTCCCACAAAAACTGCAAGCACGGATAAAATACCGAATACGATCTTTTTCATACAAATGGTGTTACTGAATTAAGAAAAGCAGTTTGAGATTATATGGCAGGAAAATAAACAATCTAAAATCAGACCAGCTTATGGTTTTCTGAGTTCATCCCTGATTTCCATCAGTAGCTTATCAGTGCTGGATGCTTCCTGTGCCGGAGGTACTTTTTTCTTTTCAATGCTTTTCATGGCTTTCACGATGAGAAACAATATGAATGCAATGACGACAAACTTTATAACGGCCGCGATGAACAAACCATATTTGACCGCACCGTATGTTAGTTTTTCCAGGTCCTGTGCGTTGGCGGCTTTCAGGGCGGGAGTCAGCAACAACGGCGTTATTACATGATCGACCAGCGATGAAACAATAGCTCCGAAAGCGGCGCCGATAATAACTGCTACGGCAAGATCAACAACGTTGCCGCGCAGTGTAAAATCCCTGAATTCTTTTAAGATTCCCATAGACGTGAGTTTTTTTGGTTAAGAATTAAATGATCCGACTCATCCAGTCAGACAGACATGATTTCTTTTTCTTTGGAAGCCAGGTGTTTTTCAACCAGAGAAATATGCTGATCCGTAACATCCTGCATTTGCTTTTCCGCATCCTTGGTAAGGTCTTCGCTCAGGCCATCTTTCTGCTGTTTCTTAATTTGTTCGATGGCTTCCCTGCGTATATTTCTGACGGCCACACGGGTTTGTTCTCCTTCGGCATATGCACGTTTTACAAATTCTTTTCTTCTTTCCTCCGTAAGGGGCGGCATAAAAAGCCGGATAATATGTCCGTCGTTTTGTGGTGTAACACCCAGGTTGGCGTTTATGATTGCTCTTTCTATAGGCTGAAGCATGTTCTTTTCCCAGGGCTGTATGGTCAGGGTTCTCGCATCCAGCACAGAAACATTCGCCATTTGGTTTATAACAGTGGGTACACCGTAATAATCAACGTTTACTCCCTCCAGCATTTGTGGATTTGCTTTCCCGGCCCGGATTCTGACTAATTCATTCTCGAGGTGATTGATCGCTTTCACCATGGAATCTTTTGCAACTTCCACGATAAAGTCTAATTCATCAGACATAGACGTAATTCTAATTCAGATTTTGAGAGTGTATGTGGCCGCTAATTTTTTTGTTCCAACATACTTTCGCGAATAAAGGTAACCAATTTCGATTCTTTTACCTTCTCATTTTTATCATTTCCCTCGGCTGCCCAGGATAGAGAATGGCGAGGTCGGGAATAATATGCGATTGCAATAAAAGTGAAGAAAACTGCCATGACAGATAAAATTAATATCGTGCATCCAAGGGTCCTTGCCATATATACAAATACAACCATGCTCACGTTAAAAGCCACCAGCAGTAATGTAATGGTGCGATGCGAAAGGCCGCGGTCCAGCAGGAGATGATGAATATGATTCCTGTCCGGACTGAATGGTGAACGGCGTTTGAAAATGCGGATGGCAAATACACGAAGTGTATCCAGCAATGGGATCATGAGAATGGTAAATCCGATGGCTGGTGAAGATATGATCGGGTTCAACGATGCAGGGCCATCTCCCGGATCAATAAATTTCAAAACCAGAATAGCATTCACAACACCGATGAGCAGCGAACCGGTGTCGCCCATAAATATTTTTGCGGGCTGAAAATTAAAAATAAGAAAGGCAATCAGGCTGCCACAAATTGAAAAGGCAAGCACATAATAGGGCTCCATTCCCGCATACATAAAATATATACCGAACAGCGCCGATGACATTAAACCCAGTGTACCGGCCAGTCCGTCAACACCATCAATCAGGTTAAAAGAATTGATGATCACAATAACTGAAAAGTAGGAGATCAGCAGACTGAACATTTCCGGCAATTCATGAATTCCAAAAAATCCATGCATGCTCCGGATCTGGATCCTGCCATAATATATGATCAGGAAAGCGGCCAACACCTGGCCGATGAATTTTTTTATGGGTGACAGCACCAGGATATCATCTTTCAATCCTAAAAAGAAAATTACCATGGTGGCCGCGATAAAATATTGGAATCCGGATGAAGATGAATCCCTGAAATTGATGGTGAGCAGACAGCCGAACACAAATCCTGCAAAAATGCCGATGCCACCGAGGGGCGTGATGGCCACCTGGTGAATTTTACGCGCATCCGGCATATCAAATAGCTTTTTCATTTCAGCTACATTGATAATAACCGGGATCGCAAGAAAAGTTATAGTAAAGGAAATAGACAGGGAAAGTAATACATCAAACATGTAACTCGGTTTACATTAAAATAATTTTCATTCATTGCTAAAATCAAGCCTTAATCCGTTTTGCGCGTGATCAGGTTAGAGCGTTGAGTTTCAAGTTGTTCAGACCAGCAATGTTATAATGTCACTGAGCGCATGAACAAGCAAGGTAGAACAAAAGTTTAATATGTTCCGGGACATCGGCAAATAAATTCCTTTAGCTTTGCGCACTTCAAAATTAACCCATTCTTATGGCTGATGTTAAGGCAATTGCTTCGCAAATCCGTCGTGATATTCTGAGGATGGTACATGGCGCTTCCAGTGGTCATCCGGGCGGTTCCCTGGGATGTACAGATTTTTTCACAGTTCTGTATTTTGAGATCATGAAACACGATCCGAAATTCTCCATGGATGGCAAAAATGAAGACCTGTTTTTCCTCAGTAATGGCCATATTTCACCTGTTTTTTATGCAACCCTCGCCAGGTCAGGATATTTTGATTTAAAAGAACTTTCCACATTCCGAAAACTAAACTCCCGTTTGCAAGGCCATCCGGCCACCCATGAACATCTGCCTGGGATCCGTATTGCCAGTGGTTCTCTGGGCCAGGGCATGAGCGTTGCGATCGGTGCAGCACTTACTAAAAAACTCAATAAGGAATCAAATATTGTATTTTCCCTTCATGGCGACGGGGAACTGGATGAGGGTCAAAACTGGGAGGCGCTTATGTTTGCGGCTCACCATAAAGTAGATAACCTGATTTCAACGGTTGACTGGAATCATCAGCAAATAGACGGTACGACCGAAAAAGTGATGAACCTGGGAAATATCCGCCAGAAATTCGACGCTTTTGGATGGAAAACGCTGGAAACCAACGGGAATGATATAGACGAGTTGCGGGCTACCCTGAAAGAGGCCAAATCTCTGACCGGAAAGGGTCAGCCTGTGAGCATTCTTATGCACACAATCATGGGGAAGGGAGTAGATTTTATGGAAAATGATCACGGCTGGCATGGGATCGCCCCCAGTGACGAACAACTGAAAAATGCCCTGGCCCAGCTGCCTGAAACCCTGGGGGACTATTAAAACCGACGCTTTCTTTATGTTTTCAATTCAAATGGCTGTAAAGACGCTTTACGTGCGGGTATCCATGATGCCAGCAATACCACTATTAGTATGGTGCTCCCGACCAGGATAAAATCTCCAGGGATAAGTTTCACAGGATAATAATCTATAAGAAAATTACCCTGCAGGGGAACGAGTTTTAAATGAACCTGCATCCAGCAGAGCACAATCGCGAGCCCGAATCCGAGTCCGCCCCCTAAAACACCCAGGAGAATGCCTTCATTTAGAAAAATCTGCTGGATAAAACGGTTATCCGCGCCCATGGCCTTCAGTACCTGTATATCTTTCTTTTTTTCGAGTACCAGCATCGTCAGCGCTCCAACGATATTAAACGCAGCAACAATTAAAATCAGTGTCAGAATAATATATATTACCCATTTCTCCATCTTCATGGTCCCGAACAAGGTCTGATTCTGTTCGTCACGGGTACTCACCAGGAATGCAGGACCAAATAAATTCTGCAGTTTCGTTTTTAATTCGCTGCTTACAAGACCATCGCGGGTTGCGATTTCGACGGCCCCATACTGGTTGGAGTCAAGTCCCAGTATGCGCTGCATAAAACCAAGATTGGTGATTACATAATGATTGTCAAAATCCTCCTGTATTTTGAAAGAGCCAGAAGAAGCAAGGGATTCGGAATGAACGGCGGACTCAGGATCTGCAGGGTTGATAGTGCCGTTGCGGAAAAGATATACGGTCATAGGTGAAACGGCGCGATCAGATTCGATATTCAATGAGTATTCAATACCGGATCCCAGGATAGCCGAAGGAT
>Ga0066787_10000103_pt1 | contig 12208 bp, 9 predicted proteins | sample OrgsoiDNA2013047_FD_70942 | JGI IMG/M metagenome (GOLD analysis project Ga0066787, IMG submission 70942) | Permafrost soil microbial communities from the Arctic, to analyse light accelerated degradation of dissolved organic matter (DOM) -... | ecosystem: Environmental > Terrestrial > Soil >...
GCATTGGGTACAAAGATATCGGGCGCAGTTGTGAATACCTTAATGTTGATGGTGTCCAATGCAAAACATCCTTCTTCCGTAAAGGTCTTCATCACATAGGTCTGGTTCCGATTCAACAGGGCCGTCGGATCCTGTATATCATTCCGGTCAAGGCCATAGTTCGGAAACCACAGGAAAGAAGGGGCCCCGGATCCATGCATCTGTAAAGGCTGACCTACCACGATGGATGTATCGTTTCCGGCAAATGCAATAATTTTTGGATTGACCGTGATTACGACTTTTGAAATACCCGGTTTCGGGCAGCCCAGTGTATCATACACCAGCAACTGGTAAACCGTGGTCTGCAGCGGATAAGCCTGAGGATTCAGGATCGTCGGGTTACTTAAAAAAGCGGCCGGTATCCAGTTGTACCGGATGCCGTTGCCAACAGATTCTATCTGCGCCGTATCCCCATAGCAGATAAATGTGTCGGGACCTGCTTTCGAAGTCGGATAAGGAACCGTCCTGATATTTAAACTGCCCGTGGTAAAACATTTCCCGATGCTTGCCTTTACATCATAGGTAGTTGTTCCGGATGGAGAAGCGTGCGGGCTTTTTATATCCGGATCATCCAGCGATGCAGCAGGCGTCCATACAAAATACAATCCGTCCCCTGTTGGATTTAACGTGATCGTATCACCGAGGCAGATGGTTGAATCGTTGCCGGGGAAAAGATCAACATGATCCACTACACGCACACGTAACGAATCATGATTAATACAACCCGCCTGATCAAGGGTAACTGTATAATACGTGGTGGTTTTTGGATATACAAAAGGATCCGATGTATTCGGATTGATCATATTTACGGGCGGCGTCCAGGTGAAATTCCCATATCCTTCCGCCTGTAATTGCAGCGTATCGATATTGCAGATCAGTGTATCGCGGAATGGAAAAAATATCGGGGGCTTGTCAAAGATATGAACTGCCTGATTCACCGTGTCCATACATCCTTTGCTGTTCGTAACTACCAGGCTAACCATTTTCACGCCCGTATCGCTGTATTTCCAGGATGGGTTCTGAGATGTGGAAACATCCGGCCTTGTGACGTTATCGCCAAAATTCCAGATCCAGGATGAAACACGGCCATATTTTGTTTTTGTCGTGTCCGTAAATAATACCGGGTTGAGAATACAGGTTCCGAGAGAAGAAAATCCAGGGAAAAATCCAGGGAAAACACTCATCAGGGTACTCGCGCTATCTGTGCAGGGTTCATCCTTGTTTACAAAAAATTGAACCTTATATACACCGGTATCCGGAAAAGTGAACGTAGGTGTTGCCTGTGTGCTGGTATCCGTTGTTACTCCCGGTACGCCAAAATCCCAGTTATAAGTATGGATCAGGGGAGATGGCTTGGCTTCATTGTGAAATGTAAAATTAAATCCGTCACAGGTGATATAATCCGGGTTGAGGTCAGCCGAAGGAAAATCGCACTTGTCATCAATATGAATGATAAAATCTTTTCTGTGGGCAGAAACCAACTGGCCACCCCGGTATTCCTTCACCAGCACACAGACCACATAGTCGCCGCCGGATGGAGCGACACCTGAAATAAGACCGCTCTTCCGGTCGATGGTCACCAGCGGCCCCATGGGCTGAAGTCCTGAATAACCGGAACGGTATACCAGCTGTTGCCAGGAAGAGGGCGGCCCGGGATTGGATACAAGTGGATTGTTGATGCCGCCGCCATAGTATCCGGGTGAAAATTCATAAGACAGGGAATCACCTTCGGCATCCACGGCATGATAATCGAGTTTGAATCTCTTACCCTGGCAGATAAGAACGGTATCTTTTATCCCGAAGTCGGGATTTGAATTGACACCGGTGGCGCCGATTGAATTGGTTCCCTGTATCTGGCAGAAATAAGAGGCGCCGACATTTATATTGGGCAGAATATTTGAGATCCCGTCTATGCGGCAGCATCTTTGAAAAATAACCATATAACCGACCGGGTCCTTTGGAAGATCTTCTGTAGTGGTATACTCACGGATCCAATAACAGACCGGGGAGGGATTGACAATACAGGGACTGGGACTATTCAGGGTTATTATGTAGCTGCTGCTCAGGTTGGCGGTGACAAAGTCGATCCTGGCATTATCTGATGTCCGGTAAATGCCCAATACGACAGAGGTTTCCAGCTGACCCGACATGGACTGGCAACTGATAAACAGCCGCAGGCGGAGCTGGTAACGATCATATCCGGGTTTGCCCGGTGTGGGTCCCAGATAGGTATAGTGAATTTCACCACCCTTAATATGTTTGGAATAACCCGTCAGAGTCAGCAGAATAAAAAAAACTGAAGTGAACAGTATTTGTAATGATCGCTGCACGATAGGGTAACTGCTTTTGATTAAACAGGAATTTCTTCAAGGAATCGATCTACTATTGAATTACACAGGCTGGTATTTTCGATCATGCCCATGTGGGCGGTATGGGTCAGTATATGAATGTACGAAATCCGGGGTAAATGGCATTGTTCGAGTACGTCTTTGAGGGGTACTGCCTTATCTTCTTCTCCCATAATGAATAGGACTGGTTTACTGATTTCTTTTAATACGCCGGTGGTTGCCGTGCGTCCCTTCATCGCATCCAGATACTGTACGAGCGAATCAGTTGTAAAGTTGGTATAACGGTCGACCAATTTGCTGATTTCTTCCGGGTGTTCCTTTTTAAAACCATCCGAAAATAATCCCGGGATTGCCTGTTCTACAAATAATGCGGCGCCGTTCTTTTGAATAAAGCGTATGTTTTTATCCCTGGTTTCTTTTTTCTCGTCCGTATCAATATAGGAACTGGAATGGAACAATCCCAGTGCTTTGATGTATTCCGGGTATTTTTCGGCAAACGCCAGTGAAATATATCCACCCATGCTGTGCCCGACCAGCACTATTTCCAGGATGTTTTCCTGGTCCAGGATGGCCTTCAGGGCATCCGAAAAATCGCCGATTTGTGTGATTGATGCGTTATATGGGGACTGACCGCTTCCCGGAAGGTCGGGCAATATCCAGGAGTATTTATCCTCGATGCCGGCCAGGAGCAGGTTCCATATTTTCTGGTCTTCTGTAAATCCATGAACGAGCATTACAGGCAAACCGTTTCCTTTTATCTCATACTCTATCAACTCACCCCTGAATAACAGCTTTTTCTGCATGATCCCGATTTTTAACTAGTTGAAAGCTACGGAACAGTATGATGGCTAACAGGGGTATAACGGCCACATTTATTCTTTGAGGCCACCAGGGAAATCCAATCAGCAGGAGACCGGCCAGGAAGGCTGTTATCAGGAAATAATATTTTATCCAGGCTGCTTTTTTCCGGATGAAAAATACAGCAATCAGATTTGTCGGTACCGCCCAGAGTATATTGATATTATTTCTGCACACATCATCCACTCGACCCAGCCATAAATAGGCCATTACGATACCCATCAGGCCCAGCAGACTAAAAAAAATGATGTCGAAAATCAATAATGCACGCACGGCTGCCGGTTTGTTTCCAATAATGAATAATGCGATACTCAATAATAAGCAAAAGATGAAAACGACACTGGGTGTAAACCAAACCGCTGATGGTTTTGTGACCGGAAATGAAAGCAGGGTTTGTTTTTCTGCCACCAATGTTTTCTGATCTGTATAAGCACTGTCCATCCCCCGGAATAAATAGTCTGGCAGAAAATGGATGGCTTGAATATTGGATGGTTTGACATCCAGGTGCGCCCCCAGAAACATATCAATACCGAATTCGGGCCAGTACTGTTGCTGGCGATCGAGGTATTCATGGATCATGTCGCGATAGCTGGGACCCGGATTGGCAAGAATATTTTTATACAGGAGTTGCCCGTTTGTATTGGATTCTATGATCACGGCTGCTCGGGTTGTGCAATTATCCGTGTGAAAATGATAGGGGTAATACCGATTTTCCTCCAGCGTATTTTTTCTGAGGGCGTTATATAATTTATCTTTTTCGGCACAGGTTAAATTCAGCACCTGTGCTACAACGGCTCGATGTTCATATTCATATTCCATCATAAACGTGTCGAGCGGTTCAGCTGAAACAGAATATAACATGATTCCCCGCGTAAAATGAATGTAGAAGAGCGGGTCGCTGTCGTCGAACGTGCCGTAATTGTAAACGATATCCATTCCGCGGCTGCTATCGCGTATGCGGATGGCGGTATGACCGAACAGGGAATACAGATCAGCGCCCGGAGCGCAGGTCAGCAGGCTGATCTGCATGGTACAGGAATCCTGGGCTTTCGCCGTAAAACTGTAGAAAAATAATAATAAGAATATGGCCCTCCGCTTCATTGGCTTTTTTGTTGAAAGAAAAATGAATCCTGTTTAGCGGCTGTAGTTGGGCGATTCACGGGTAATTTCAATATCATGTGCATGGCTTTCCTGCATGCCCGCATTGGTGATTTTTATAAACTGAGCTGCCTGGAGGGAAGCAATATTTTTCGCACCGCAATAACCCATGCCGGCTCTCAGGCCGCCGACATATTGTTGAACGACTTCACTCAGGTTGCCTGTAAATGCGACCCGGCCCTCAATGCCTTCCGGCACCAGTTTCTTAATGCCGTCTTCCACATCCTGAAAATAGCGATCGCTGCTTCCCTGTGTCATAGCGCCCAGGGATCCCATCCCGCGATATTGTTTGAATTTTCTTCCTTCATAAATAATGGTATCTCCCGGACTCTCTTCAGTACCGGCAAATACACTTCCCATCATGACAACACTGGCTCCCGATGCGATCGCTTTTACCAGGTCGCCGGTATAACGGATACCACCATCCGCAATTAGCGGAATGCCGAGCGGTCTAAGTACAGAGGCGGCTTCCATAATGGCCGTGATTTGCGGAACGCCCGCGCCGGTCACAATCCGGGTGGTGCAAATGGATCCGGGACCAACGCCGATTTTTACGGCGTCGGCGCCTGCACCAGCCAGCGCTTTTGCCCCGGCGGCCGTTCCGACATTTCCGGCGATGACCTGTAATTTGGGAAAATTCTTTTTGATTTTTCTTAATGCATCCAGCACGCCGGTATTATGACCGTGGGCGCTGTCGAGACAGGCCACATCCACTCCAATCTGTAAAAGAGCGGCAGCGCGGTCCAGAAGATCCCTCGTAATGCCCAGTGCTGCTCCAACGCGAAGCCTTCCGAAATCATCTTTCACCGCGTTGGGAAAACTGGAAAGCTGCAGAATATCCCGGTATGTAATAAGCCCGATGAGCTTACCGGATTTATTCACGACCGGAAGTTTTTCAACCTTATGTTTTCGAAGGATGGCTTCCGCCATTTTCAGATCCGTTCCTTCCGGCGCCACGATGAGATTGTCTTTTGTCATCACTTCCCGGATCTTTCTTTTCCTGTCATCCTCAAAACGAAGATCCCGGTTTGTAAGAATGCCTACCAGTTTCTGATGATCATCTATGATGGGAATGCCGCCAATCTTATTTTCCTTCATGAGCGTGAGCGCGTCACCGATCGTCGCATTTGGATGAAGCGTGATCGGATCGATAATCAGACCGCTTTCGCTTCTTTTTACTTTGCGAACCTGTTCAACCTGTTTTTCGATGGGCATATTTTTGTGCAGAATGCCCATTCCCCCTTCACGTGCAAGAGCGATCGCCAGAGTTGCTTCGGTAACCGTGTCCATAGCAGCCGAAAGCATCGGAATATTTAAACTGATTTTTTTTGTTAAGCTGGTCCGGATATCGGCTTCCCGTGGAAGCACTTCTGAATAGGCCGGTAACAACAAAACATCATCGAACGTGAGACCGTCGCCAAAAAACTTGGGTGGAAGCGTGGTTTTGGAGGAATTTATTCTTGCCATGTGCAAAGATAGTGCAAGGGATAAATTGCTCCCAAATCCAATTTATTTCGTGATTTTTTATCAGGTCAGCCGATAGATTCTTCCGGGCATGCTGCAAATCAGGTCCTTCATCTCCAGCTCCAGTAAAGCACTTGCATTCCTGCTGCCCGGAAATCCGGTCGTGGCATTGATCACGTCTATGTGCATCTGTTTTCTTTCTTTTAAGAGGTCGATGATGCGTTGTTCCGTTTCTGTGAATTCCATAAATAAATTGCCCTGGTTTTTTTCGGTTCGTATTTTTTCTTCCCAACCCATCATTTTAATAAGATCCTGCGCGTTTTCCAGCAATGTAGCCTGGTGATTTTTTATCAGCCAGTTGCAGCCTGCACTTTTAAAATCAGTTGACCTTCCCGGAAAGGAATAAACTTCTTTATGATATCCGTTTGCCAGATCTGCTGTAATCATGCTCCCGCCTTTCACGGCGGTTTCCGTAACGATGGTACAATCGCTCATGCCCGCCACGATGCGGTTGCGAATGGGAAAATGGTGTTTATCCGCTTTTACATGACTGATAAATTCCGTAACAAGGCCGCCCTGTCTGGTCATCTGTTTTGACAACTGATTGTGTTCCGGAGGGTACAGCGAAGTAAGTCCGTGCGCGAGCACCGCAACGGTGGATAGTCCCTGCTTCAATGCAGTTTTATGTGCGATGGCATCGATGCCGAAGGCCAGGCCGCTTACGATCATGACATTATAGGGCGCCAGGTCCTGTATGATTTTTTCGGTCACTTGTTTTCCATATTCCGAATTGCGTCTGGTACCGACAATCGAAATGATGCGTGCTGCGTTGAGATCGGCGGTTCCTTTAAAAAAAAGTAATACGGGCGCATCGTAAGCCGGCAACAATCTTTGCGGGTAGTCACTATCCTGTATGCCGAGTGCACGAACCCCATAGCGCTGCAGAAAAACAATCTCTTTTTCAGACCCTGCAAAGTCATGAAACGTTTTTATCGAGCGGGCTCTGATTTTTCCGATGCCCTCAATTTGTTCCAGCGTATGGATGGAGGATTTAAACACCGCTTCCGCCGATCCGAAATGCTGGAGCAGGGTTCTGGCGTGAATGGCTCCGACCTGCGCAACACGCGTCAGACTGATCAGGTAAAGAAGATCCGGATTCAATTTTTTTCCCAAAACTAAGCGGAGATGAAAGATCTGTATCAGTAAGTTCACCTGAACGCTTACCGTTTTTTTCCTTTTACTGAAAGCGGGAAATGAGTATATCTTACTTATAAGATCGCTATTGGATAGACGCAGGAATAACGACGGAATAACGAAGGAATATTTGTTACGGAGAATGAGGGTAATACGAATTCACCGGAAATCCTGACAGGTATATGTCCTGAACCCAATGGTCCCGAACGAAAGAGATATTTTATAAATGATCAAAGAAAACTTTGGATGACTCTTTAAAAAGCACTCAGAACTCTGTAAAATCAAGCTTCCGCATAGGAACACCCACTATAAATTAAATAGCGCAAAAAACAGGCCAATGCAAAACAAAGAACAATTTCGACGCGAAATGGCCTCCGGGAAGTTTCAGACAATTTGACGGCCCAGGCCCTCCCATAATTGGCTCATCCTGAAAATAATTGGCTCAAATGCCCGATAATTGGCTCACGATTTTATAAAATTGACTCCAAGACAATGAGTGTGAGTTTATTGCGAAGAAATTTTACGCCTTTATAATCTTCAGCTCCGTGCGTCTGTTCTTTGCTCTTCCGGCGTCCGTTGTATTGGGAGCAACAGGTTGCGTATCACCAAATCCTTTAAAAGTCAATCGTCTTGGGTCAACAGCTTTTGACTTTAAATAATTGACGACCGACTTCGCTCTGTTTTCCGACAATAACAGATTATCCGCCGGTTTACCGACATTATCCGTGTGGCCGTTTATCTGGATCGAAACAAGCGGATTATCTTTCATCAGTTTTACAACATCATCCAGTTCGATCTGAGACGACGCCTTGAGCTCGAACTGATTCACTTCAAAGAAAATATTCTTTAACACCATGCTCGCATTGGCTGCGATGGGTTGCAGCGGAATATCCATCTGGTACACAGAATCTGCAGCGGGATTTGACAACATGAAATTTTCTGAAAAAAACAAATATCCTTTCCGGTTCACATTAAATGCATAATCATTTCCCATGGGAAGCGTGGTAAGATAATTCCCCGTTTCATCGGTCTGCAGTTTACTAACGATCCGTTTATTTCTGAGATCTCCCAATTCAACAGAAGACGGAAGACCCTTCCCGGTATTTTTATCATACACTTTGCCTCTTACCCAGATGGTTCTGGCCGGGCGGATACTATCACGCAATTCAAATGAATAGAGATCCAGCTGACCCCGGCTGTCAGCACGGTCACTGGCATAATAAGCCGTTTTGCCATCTGCAGCAACAACCAGGCTGCCCTCGTTTTCTATGGTGTTGATGGGATAGCCCAGGTTTTCAGGAATGCCCCATTCGCCTGTCGCTGTCCTACGAACCACAAACAGATCGTCGCCTCCGTACCCGGGTAATGCGTTTGATGTAAAATAAAGCGACTTGTTATCGGCATGGATAAAGGGTGCACTTTCATCGCCCGCTGTATTGATATTGGGTCCCATATTTTCCGGTGGTGACCATCTCCCGTTTTCCTGGCGATGGCTCACGTATATATCGTTTCCGCCAAAACCACCGGGGCGGTTACTGGTGAAATACAAATCTCTTTTGTCCGGCGAGAGGGACGGCCCCGATTCCCAGAATTCGGTATTAAAATTGGGACCCATATTTTCAGCGGCGCTCCATCCTTCCGGCGTGAGATAAGAGATAAATAAATCACAGCTGCCGAATCCATTCTGGAAGTTACATCCGGTGAATATCAGCCACTGGCCGTCCTGTGAAATATTTAAAGCGCCCTCGTTGTTGGGGCTGTTTATATTTCCTTCAAGCGGTTTGGCCCTGGTCCAGCCACCGGGTTTACGGTCCGACTGGTAAAAATCTTCATTCGTCCCATTTACCCTTCTTGTAAATACAAGATGATTCCCATCGAGGCTGATGGCAGGAAAATATTCCGGAACAGCCGTGTTGATGCTGTCTCCCATATTATGCGGTTCAAATTTGTATGCAGTTGTATCTTTCTTTGCCTGGTCGATGGCAAAACGATACGTCTTGTAACGGTATGCCGCTGACCGGAGAGAAGATTCATTCAGGTTTGGAATGGATGTGAAATCATGCAGAACCTGAAGGGCTTCTTCAAACTTTCCCAGTCCGGCGAGGTTGATCGAATAAGTTAAATTATAGTCCAGGAAATAAATGCTGTCAATCGATTTTGCAATTTTGTAGTTGTCCACCGCCTCCTGATAATTTTTTAATTCGCTGTACATGCCTGCCAGAGAAAGATAGGCATCTTCATAACGGTTATCGATGGCAACGGCTTCTTTGAGTGATTCAATACCTTCCTTGAATTTATCATCGGCGCCCTGTATCTGCGACCGGTTATATAATTGCACGGCTTTCTTATTCACTTTTGCAGGGTCGTATTGCGCATGCGTCGCAATAACCAGTAAAGAAAAAAATATGGTACAGACAAATTTCATCAAAACAAAATTTAATTAATCCGTCATCCGTCATCCGTCACCCGTCATCCGTCATCCGTCACCTGTCACCCGTCATCCGTCATCCGTCATCCATTATCAATTATCAATTATCCGTCATCCACTCACGGCACCATTATATATTTATGAAGCTGCAGGGAAAACTCCCATTGCGGGTTTTCCATAATATAGTCAGCAATCAGGGGAGTAACAATTTCTCTTTTGCTCCATTCAGGCTGTAAAAAAAGTTTGCAGCCAGGTTTCACTCTTTCCGCGTAGGATTCCGCCCATAAAAAATCAGAGGGATGATAGATGACTACTTTTAACTCATCCGCTTTTTCGATCGGCCCGGGAAGCGGTTGTTTGAATTTTTTTGGTGAAAGGCAGATCCAGTTCCAATGACCGCTGACCGGATAAGCGCCGGAGGTTTCGATATGCGTTTGAAAACCGGCCGCCTGCAGTTCCTCTGTGAGCGCAAGGCAATCATGCATCAGCGGTTCGCCTCCTGTCACGACAGCAATTCTGGCTGGAAATTTTTTTGCCTGTATTACCATGTCCGTCACCGATCGCAGGGGATGAGCCGAAGCATCCCAGCTTTCCTTCACATCGCACCAGACGCATCCGACATCGCAGCCGCCCAGGCGGATGAAATAGGCTGCTTTGCCCTGGTGAAAACCCTCGCCCTGGATGGTATAAAAAGATTCCATCAGTGGCAGGGACTGAACAGATGGAAGAATAGTTTCTCTTGTCATGCTCAATACTTCCGTTTTAATGCTATAAAAGTATTCTTCATCAGGGCGGCGATGGTCATCGGACCCACACCACCGGGAACCGGTGTGATAAAACTGCATTTCGGAGAAACTTCTGCAAACGCCACATCCCCTTTCAATGCAAAACCGCTTTTTTTTGATGGGTCCGGCACACGTGTAATGCCAACATCTATCACAATGGCACCTTCTTTCACCATATCTGCTTTTACAAATTCGGGTTTCCCCAGTGCAGCCACAATGATATCGGACCCCGCACAAATCTCTTTTAGGTTATGGGTATGGGAATGGCAAAGAGTAACGGTACAATTGCCCGGGTTGGTGTTTGCACTCAGCAGGATACTCATGGGTCTGCCAACGATATTACTCCGGCCGATTACAGCGGCCGTTTTGCCGGCCGTTTTTATTTTATAGTGTTCCAGTAAAAGCATGATTCCATGCGGTGTGGCAGAAATAAAACTTGGCGTTCCCAGTACCAGGTTGCCAACATTGACCGGGTGAAATCCATCCACATCTTTGGAAGGATCGATGGCAAGGATGACCCGTTCGTCGGAAATATGTTTTGGCAACGGAAGCTGTACCAGGATCCCGTCCACATCCATATCCTTATTCAAATCGTCGATCAGGGAAAGCAGCTTTGATTCACTCACAGAATCTTCAAGCCGGAGCATGGTTGACTTAAAACCGATTTCCGCACAGGCTTTTACTTTTGCCGCTACATAGGTTTCGCTGCCGCCGTTATTGCCGACCAGCACGGCAGCCAGATGCGGGATTTTTTTTCCGTCAGACTGCATGGCGGCGACATCCAGTTTGAGTCTTTCTTTAATTGTCCGGGAAACGAGTTGTCCGTCTAAAATTTCCATCGCGCAAAGGTAATTCAACCCGTTTTAATACTTCCGGGTAAAGGTCTTTATACATTGTTTCTTTTTCCGGCGCCGGATAATTTGCATGCAGATTGAATCGTATGTCGTGCAGGAAGAAGTTGATAAAAGGGAAACAATTTTTATGTGGCTTATTATTTTGTTTGAGCACAGAGGCGCAGCCGGCCCATTTGCCGTCAGAAAATGGATATACAACAGCCGGAGCGAATAGTATTCATTTTATGGATGCTTTTTCATTCCGATCCAATCCGGCATGTCTCGGTGGTATAAAAGACCTCGTAACGGGGATGCTATTTGAAAGGAAATGGATGCTCCCCGAACTGGATAACGTTCAACTGGCAGTTTCCAGTCCCCTGGAAAAGGGTGGACTCGGTATTTCCATTCAACACAGCGGGGATGCTGATTATAGTGAACTGGCCGCGGAACTTGGGTATGGAAAAAACCTTGGAAAGGTTGACATTGGTGTTTGCTTTCACTATCTCCAGGATCAGGCTGCCGGGTATCAGGCTGTCGGATATGGTTCGTCCTCTGTAGGAATCCGGTTTCACGTTTCCGATAAATTTATATCCGGCTGGGAAATTGGATTGCCGGTTTTTGGACAGGCTGGCACGATAGCACCGGAACGCGCGCCGCAGTTTTACCGCATGGGGTTTGGATATGAATACAATCCTGACCTATTTCTGTCTGTACAGGTGGAGAAAACAGCGGGCCTGCCATTGAATACCATATGTTCAGTCGAATACAGATATAGTGAGCAATTCTTTTTTTCATTTTCGATAAACAGTCTTGCAGAGTCCGTCTTTTTCAAATCCGGATGGAAGAAGAACAGGATCTGCGTGCAGGTATATTCACTATATGAACCCGTGCTGGGGTTGAGTCCGGGCATCGTACTGCTTTGGGGAAGAAAAAACAAAATGGAATGATTTTTCTAAAAAAATTACCTTTTGTTTTCGGGGTATTCTTTTTTTTGAAAGGATATACGCAATCAGGTGACCTGCCAGAATACAGGACCGAGCAACTGGAAAGCATCGCGGAAAAAAATAACACAGAACCCGACGACGACTCCTATGAACTGGA
>Ga0066787_10000108_pt1 | contig 11999 bp, 5 predicted proteins | sample OrgsoiDNA2013047_FD_70942 | JGI IMG/M metagenome (GOLD analysis project Ga0066787, IMG submission 70942) | Permafrost soil microbial communities from the Arctic, to analyse light accelerated degradation of dissolved organic matter (DOM) -... | ecosystem: Environmental > Terrestrial > Soil >...
GGGTTTTAGTGATAAGATCTTATCTGTCTCATGCCACTGCTGCAGGTTCGTTTAATTTGGTCAGAAACTGGTGTAATATCTCATTAAATTCGGCAGGAACCTCCATCATGGGTGCATGTCCGCATTTGTCAATAAAATGCAGTTCACTATGAGGAATCAACCGCTGAAATTCCCTGCCTACAAAAGGAGGCGTGATACCGTCGTTTGCTCCCCATATTAATAACGTGGGTTGTTGTATTTGATTGAGTTCTTCTCCTAAATTATTTCTGATGGCGCTTTTTGCCAATGCAATGATCTTGATGGCTTTGATACGACTATTAACAATTTCATATACCTCGTCCACCAGTTCCTTGCTGGCAGTGGCCGGATCATAAAATGTAAGTTCGGTCTTCTTCTTGATGTATTCATAGTCGCCGCGTTTTGGATAGCTGTCACCCATAGCGCTCTCAAACAATCCGGAACTTCCTGTCAGGATGATGGATTTAATCCTTTCCGGATGCTTAAGCACGTGAAGCAGTGCAACATGCCCTCCCAGTGAATTACCCAGCAAGTGTACATTGCGGTAGTTTCGGTTTTCAATGAACTTGAATACGAATTTCTCGAGGCCTCCTACGGAGGTATGTAAAATATCGAGTTCAAACAGGGGAAGCATGGGAACCACTACTTTGTAATGTTTCCGGAAATATTCTATCAGGTCAACAAAGTTGCTGAGCGCCCCGAATAAGCCATGCAGCAATACCAGGGGTTCCCCCTCGCCTTCTTCAATGAACCGGAACTTATCTGCCTGTTTAATCTCGTACTGCATCAACTTTAAAATATATCCAATAAATGAATCGCTAAAATAAACGATTTACTGCAAAAATCGCGGCTTTTAAAACCTTAATAATCTTTTCATTACAAATGTACGATAACTGAATTATACGACTGTTGTGCATTCAATCGCCTGGCTGAATCCGACATCGGGCCTGGTTGTTCTAACGAATGTTGTGTGCTATTTTGTCAAAAAAAGCCTCCAGTGCAGTAAACATATCCTGCCCGAACGGTATGAATCCTGTCATTGAGCGAATAACAGTCGGCCCAAATGGCGCAATCATGGAATAAAAATGTGAACTGGCTATTGCCTGTTTCGAAATGACCTGTGTTTTTGTTCCATAGAACAGGACGACACTATATATGGAAAGATATAGTACGAGGAATAGCAGTATGCCACCCAGTTTGTTCAGCCATCCGAGTAAAACCAGTTTTGTTATTTTTTCCAACAAGGTGCCGATCCATCGTATGATAAGAATGACGATCAAAAAAACGATAATAAAAGCAAACACCGGCAACCAACGGCTGGTCATATGCAGACCCGATTTCATATGGGTTGCCAGAACGGCGGATAATTTTACTGCCGCTGCCAGACCGATCAATCCACATACCATTGAAAAAAGGCCCAGAATCAGCCCCTTTCTCCATCCGCGCACAATTGCGAGAAACAGTATTAAGTAAAAAAGGAAATCTATCATGGTCGTTTTATATGCCCAAAGCATCGGATTTAAAGACTCCACATTTCATTTGCCGAAACGTATTTTAACATAGTAAAAAATACAATTCACGCCTTACACATTATACCGTAAACCATTCAGGAATTGCCGAAAAAAATCGGATCATTTATCATACATACAAACAGTGTTTGCCAGGTTTGATGAGTTAAATCTATATCAGGCAAGGATTTAGAATTCATAGGATGATCACGATATTCCCAAAACGGGAGAATACAAAAATAATTCTTTAAGCACTTGCATTTCTGACAATCCTTTTTAATCTTTGTTTTAGCAATGAGGTTTTTACTAACACAAACCGCATCCAACTCCTACGTTCTTCCACCATTTTCCCGATTAGATTTTAAGAAGATCCTTCCATTCCTCTGAATTACGAGTTCCCAATGTCATGATCAGCCCCGATCAATCCGTAATTTATTTCTTTATATACCTAAACCGTGCATTATGAAAGCGATCTCTACCCTGGTATCCCTGGTTTTTATTATCACTACATGCGCAACCAGCGCCGTTCTTTATCTGAACGAAAATTACAATAGCTCGGCAGTACTTTCAATTGTCTGGATTGTGTCGCTGACCCTTTGGATAGGCAAGTCAGCCGGTCTTTTGGATATGGTGTTCCATAAGCGTGCTACGCATTCCCAGGCTTAAGCCGGCGCGCATGATGTTTAAGGCGTATACGAATGGCGACTCGAATAAGGAGTGCGCGTCACCCTTGGAATTTTGCAAACTTAAAAGCGTTCCGACGCACGTCTCATAAAATTTATTATATTATTTCTGGACGGTTTGAAACAAGGTAGCGGTCTGAAGGCAAATGGTGATAAAGAATCACCATTTGCCATCGACCAGAATGCTCAAATATTTTCCATTACTTTTTTACTCTCTTTTAATGTTTTAACACTTTATACTCAACCCGCCGGTTCATTTCACGACCTGCCGGATTATCTTTTCCATCAATAATTTCTGGAGCGATCGGACAACATTTACCCATCGATTTGCCCTCCAGCTGGTTTCTGGAAACACCTTTACTAAGAAGATATTGGATACAGGCATCAACACGTCGTTGTGCAAGACCCAGATTATATTTTTCACCTCCGATACCATCGGTATATCCTTCAATCTGTATTACCATGTCAGTATATTTCTTCAGAATTTTTGAAAGGGAATCCAGATTGTCATGTGCGGAATCACTGAGGACAGCTTTTTTGTAATCGAAATTTCCAACATGTGATGATCTCTCCAGAGACTTCAGCAATTGCTCAACTTCCTGCTCTGGATATACAATGGCCTTCATGCATATGGGTTCATTCATCACTGAATCTCTTCCATGAATATCCTGGAGGTTAAAGTCGGTATTGGACGGTTCATACTGAGGTAGATCAGCATGAATTTTGAAATGGGCCGAATTGTGCAATTCAAATGCATACTGTCCCGTCGTATCAACTTTGTATTTTCCGAGTACCCGGTCCGGGTGTTTTAAATCAGTAACCGTCAGTACGGCATTTCCCAACGCCTGGTGGGTTCTGCAGTCAATCACAGTGCCGTGTACATATTGAGTGTTGTTTTCCGTTACTGAAAATAATCCAAGGCAGCATTCAGACGACCTGTCGGAACTAACCCATCCTGTATTCCATAAATTGTCTTCATCTGTACTGACAAAATAAATATCATCCTTGGACGAATTTAAAGGCGCACCGGCATTCACGGGTTTTTCCCAATCGCTCAGATTAAAATTTCCTTTGGCTGAAAAAATATCAAACCCGCCCATACCTACCCGTCCATTACTTGAGAATACAAGTGTACGGCTCTTAGTATGGAAATAAGGCGATTCTTCATCACCGCCTGTATTAATCACGTTGCCGAGATTCATGACCTGTATAGGCGCCAGGCTGCTATCCAAAGAAGCGGCCCACAGATCGTATCCACCCGCCCCGCCAGCACGGTTAGAGGAAAACAGCAGGTAATGACTATCATCCGTCAGGTAGGGCTGCCCGCTGTTGGATCCTTCGATATTGAGCGGATCAGGGGCTTTAACAGGTGTTGACCAACCCTTGTTTCCCAAACGGCTCATATAAATGGCAGAATTTGTCTGGTTGTTTTTCTTTGTCCATCTTGTAAAGAACATCGTCTTGCCGTCATGTGTAAACGAAGACATCCCATCATGTGTTCCGGCAGCCGTGGGGAGGCGTACCGGATCAGATCCTTCCAGGGGATTATTGGTATTCGACGACTCAAATAATGTATTCAAATATAAAATCCCTCCCGTATTTATCTTCTCTTCTGTCACAGCGGTAAAAACAACGGTGTCGCCGTTTCTCAGGGACAAGGCATAACCCGAAACAGGAGTCTTTCCTTTTACTTCATGGAGTGTGAACTGGTCGTTGACTCTTTCAGATTGCAGCTGGATAAACTTAAGATCCTCAAGTTCCCGGTCCGCGCCGAGCAGCAGATCATCAAGCTGCACATGTTTTTCAAGGAACGTATTAATCTGAACAAGCGCTTCCGGGTATTTCTGGTTGGCACGTAATGTTACGGCATACCAATACCTTGCCGCGGGATATGCCTTCTCAGAAAAACCAACCGATTCTTTATAGTATTTTTCAGCTTTCTGATAGTCGTTGATCATCCGATAGCACTCTGCCAGCTGGTAAACTGACTCCTGATGCGGATCCAGGTTCGATTTACCCTTTACTTTTTTCTCAATCGCAAAAGCAGTGGAACGCGGCCTTGAACTTTTTTCGGTAGCCAGGTACTTTTCGAAAACCTGTGCTGCTTCAAAATAATTCTTTGATTTAAACAGGTTCTCAGCCTGGTTAAAATATCCGGTTCCATTCTGCGCATGAACAGCAGAGATGCTAAGCAATGTTATGTATGCTTTTAACAGTAATCTCTTGTGCACTTTGGATTTCATTATGAATATTAATTATCGGATTCGATTCTTTTTTTTAAAACCGCGGGCAATAAAACCGGCCCACACCCATGTTTGACTTTCTCTTGCCAACAAAGGAAATGGAAACTTCCATACTATTCCCTTTGCTTCCGGCCGCACTTTTTGTGGAGGCATCTACATCGTAACTCAAACCAAATGTTAGCCCCTTATAATAAAACCCCGCAAAAGGCGCAACAGCATCTCCAATCCTATAATACCCTCCAAACATCACGTCGGTATTTTCATTGGCATACACCTGGAAATAAACACCACCCATTCTTTCCTGTGCGTCTCCCTGTTTCATATAAATAGCGGTAGGAACGATAGATAGTTGGTCTGATGCAGTGATGCGTACGCCCGCCTGTACGCTGTACCGGATATCCAGTTTGGACTGATACTGGCTCGATAAAAACGGATTATTCGGCTGCGTAATATGATAAGCTGCGATACCACCAAAAAAAGTCGCTGTCTTATTTGGGGTTGCATCGTAATATGCAATACCTGCACCGGCATCAAATGAAGTTATCTGTGGTTTTAGAAATGTTTCATTTGAATTACTGGATGCATCAAAACCTACACCGGAAACCCACTGACTTCCAAATTGCATTTTTGTTATGTCGAATTTCCTGCTGATAAAACCCATTTGCATCGCCATCACGAGATAGTGATCCGCGTTTTTTCCAAATCGAACACCCGTATAAGCAAATGTCAGATAGCCGTTGGTAAAGTTATAAGCGCCGTCACTGGATGACTGATTTACGATATTAAACCCAATATTGGCATTTTTATTAGTCGTTTTCTCTGCGGAAAGCCCCTTAGTATTCAACGTATTTCCATACTGACTTCTCCAGATTCCCGAGATACGATAATCGCCGTCAAAAGCGCCCGTAAACGCAGGATTCATAGTCATCGGCTGAATATAATATTGAGAGAAATGCGGATCTACCTGCGCATGCACGGTTGTCGCCGCAACGCAGACCACCATGGCCATCCAGCAAATTCTCCGTGATACAAGTTTTTTCATATAGATTGAATTTCTTTGGTCCGAAGACCGAACCATTTTATCTGATCAGGTTTATTGTTCCTTTTCGCTTAATACTTACATTATTATAGAACGTGACCTGCGCTACATATATGTAGACACCCACCGCCTGCGGACGACCTTTCCAGGTTCCATCCCATCCGCTCGCTGCATTCTTGGATTCGAATATGAGTTCGCCCCACTGATTGTATACCCGCATCGTTACATCACGGACAGATGAACCATACACTTTAAAAATATCGTTGTTGCCATCATTGTTTGGCGAAAAAGAATTCGGTATGAAGAAGTCCTTCAGGTTCGGATCCACCACGATATTCAGTATGGCAGTATCGAGACATCCGTCGGTAGACTGTGCAATAACAGTAAATGATTTCGTCGTATCATTCACAACAATGTTCTGCGTAGTCGCTGTCTGGTCTGCAAAGAATATATTCGGAGACCAGGAAAGCACATTGTAGGTGAAGTTACCGCTGGTGGTAAGCGTCGTATTCGTACCGGCAAGAACCGGATCCGGATTCGCAGTCAGGGTTAAAAGGAATGGTTTGACAGTTATACTTACCGTTGCCGTATCCATACATCCATTGGTGGTTGTTGCCACAGCCATGTATGTCGTGTCAATCAAAGGCGTGACTGTCACTGAATTCCCTGTTCCGACTCCCGGCCAGTTTATGGTATTGCCCGGCGAAACACCTGTCAGCGTAATCATGGTGCCTTTACAAATATCTGTGTCAGATGCAGAGGCTGTAACCGTTGGTTTTGCGAACACGGTAACAATCACCGGTTGAATATCAGAAGAACATCCGGTGACCATATCCACACCTTTCAGGTAGTAAGTTCCTGCTCCCACGGTTGCAGGATTCAATAAAGGAATGGTGCCGCCATTGTCCTGATAGTAGTTAAAAGAAAGGCCAAGCTGACTGCCTGCAGTCACTGCAGGATTTGTCAGATCGATGGTTGCGGGGAAACAGGTTCCGGCCGGATTATTTACAACCAACGCCGGGTTCTTGATTGTAACAGAAGTAAAGACGCTGTTGCTGCAGGTACCATTAGTAAAACTGTATACAACATTGTAAGTTCCTTCGGTACTTGTGGTCAGGTCGATATCACCGGTTGCGTTGTTCAAACTAAGACCTGGTGAAGAAGCAAATGTTCCGCCGCCGGTTCCGGTCAGGCTAACAAAAGCAGTTCCGTTTGTGCAATACGGCGAACCATTATAGGATATGGTTGCGACAGGCAAAGGATTTATCGTAACAACAACAGATTTAATATCTGAACAGCCCGAACCGCTGGTGCCCATAATATAATAGGTACCACTGACAGAAACCGTTGTGGAGTTTACGAGAACAATTGTTCCTGCTGCATCCTTAAAATATGTGAACGTTAATCCTGGTGTGCTTCCTGCTGTTACAGCTGCATTGGTCAGGTTCACCGTGACTGGTGCGCAAACTGCGGCCGGGTTATTGGTTACAACATTTGGAATCGGGTTTATTGAAATAGAGGCCGTTGTTGAATTACTGCAGGTTCCATTACTGAATGTATAGGTAACTGTGTATGTTCCCGGTGTGCTGGCAGCCAGGTTAACATCTCCCGTTGCATTGTTGATGGAAACTGCTGCCGGAGCATTATAAACACCGCCAGCCTGTCCAGTCTGTGTTACTGTTGCGGTTCCTGTAGCGCAGTAAGGCGTTCCTGAATAAACGATTGTCGCCGTCGGAAGAGCATTGATAGTGACAAGCACCGGCTTAATATCTGAACATCCGGAAGCTGAGGTTCCCTTCAGATAATAGGTACCACCGACTGCAACAGCGTTGGGGTTTGTTAATACGACGGTTGCAGCGGCATCCTGGAAATAAGTATAAACCAGTCCTGGTGTACTTCCTGTCGTAACACTGATCAGGGTGAGATCTACTGTATTTGGTGCACAAACAGGAGCCGGATCATTGGTCACTACGGTAGGCTTCGGGTTAATGGTTACAACAACTGGTTGAATGTTTGAACATCCTGAAACAGCAGTTCCCTTGATATAATAGGTCCCACCCAATGTTAGGGCGTTTGGATTTGGAAGAATAATTGTTCCGGCAGCATCCTGAAAGTATGTGAACGTTAATCCTGCTGCACTTCCAGACGTAGTGGCGGCGGTGGTAATATCAACTATTGCAGGTGCACAAACCGGAGCAGGGTTCGTAATAACCAGAACCGGTAAGGTGGTAATGGTAACGGAAGCCGTTGTTGTATTACTACAAGTCCCGTTGCTGAATGTATAGGTGATTATGTATGTTCCCGCCGTACTTGCCACCAGGTCGATATCTCCCGTCGATGCATTGATCACCATTCCCGCCGTTGAACTATATGTTCCACCAGCCGGTCCGGTTTGCGTAACAGACGCTGTGCCCGTTGCACAGTAAGGAGATCCGCTATAAGAAATTGTTGCAGTTGGAAGTGCATTAATCGTTATCGAAGTGGTCGTTGTGTTACTGCAGGTTCCATTACTAAATGAATAGGTAACCGTATAAGTTCCCGGTGTGCTCGCCGCAAGATTAATATCGCCCGTCGTTCCATCGATCACAATACCCGCCGGCGCCGTATAATTTCCACCGGACTGTCCTGTTTGCGTTACGACAGCCGTTCCGGTTGCACAATAAGGCGAAGTCGTATATGCGATGGTTGCTGTTGGCAATGCATTAATGGTCACTGATGTTGTAGTGGTGTTGCTGCAGGTTCCATTGCTGAATGTATAAGTAACAGTGTAGGTTCCGGGTGTGCTCGTTGCCAGATTGATATCACCAGTAACCGCATTGATGGAAACTGCGGCAGGAGCCGTGTATGTTCCACCTGTTTGTCCTGTCTGTGTTACGCTGGCTGTTCCGGTTGCGCAGTACGGCGAAGCCGCATATGCAATGGTAGCCGTTGGCAATGCATTAATGGTCACTGATGTTGTAGTCGTATTACTGCATGTTCCATTGCTGAATGAATAAGTAACCGTATAAGTGCCGACAGTGCTGGTCAATAAGTCGATATCCCCCGTTGCAGCGTTGATATTAACTCCGGCTGGGGCCGTGTAAGTTCCACCTGCCTGTCCTGTTAGAGAAACGGTTGCCGTCCCGGTTGCACAATATGGAGAGCCGGCATAAGTAATCGTCGCCGTTGGCAATGCATTGATAGTAATGCTCGCGGTAGTCGTCTGGTTGCAGGTTCCGTTGGTGAAGGAGTACGTAATTGTAAATGTTCCAGGCGTACTGGTTGCTAAATTAATAGCACCTGTTGCTGCGTTGATTACTACACCTGCCGGAGCGGTGTACGTCCCGCCAGCTTGTCCTGTCTGCGTTACGGTTGCATTTCCGGTAGCGCAATACGGAGAAGCGGCATATGAAATCGTCGCCGTTGGAAGCGCATTAATTGTAATGCTTGCAGTCGTAGTACTACTACAAGTCCCATTGCTGAATGAATATGTGATTGTGTAAGTTCCAGGTGTTGATGCCGCGAGATTAATATCTCCGGTAGCCGCATTGATAGAAACAGCGGCAGGCGCTGTATATGTTCCACCCGCCTGTCCGGTTTGAGTTACATTGGCCGTGAAACTTGCGCAATACGGAGATCCGGTATAGGCGATCGTTGCAATTGGCAAAGCATTGATGGTAATGCTCGCTGTAGTCGTTTGGTTGCAGGTTCCGTTAGTGAATGAATAAGTTATGGTATATGTTCCAGGCGTACTGGTTACTAAATTAACAGCACCAGTTGCTGCATTGATGACAACACCCGCCGGTGCTGTGTATGTGCCGCCTCCCTGGCCTGTCTGCGTTACGGTTGCTGTACCGGTCGCACAATATGGCGAGCCAGCATATGCGATTGTTGCGGTCGGTAATGCATTTATAGTAATGGAAGCCGTCGTTGTATTACTGCAGGTTCCGTTACTAAATGAATAAGTGACCGTGTATGTTCCAGGCGTTGATGCTGCCAGATCAATATCTCCGGTAGCCGCGTTGATAGTAATTCCAGCCGGTGCTGTATACGTTCCCCCAGCCTGTCCGGTTTGCGTTACATTGGCCGTGAAACTGGCACAATACGGAGATCCGGTATAGGCAATGGTCGCTGTCGGTAGTGCATTGATAGTAATGCTTGCCGTCGTCGTATTGTTACAAGTTCCGTTACCGAATGAATACGTAACCGTATAAGTGCCTGGCGTACTTGTCGCCAGATTGATGTCACCGGTGGCTGCTGTTATTGCGACGCCAGCTGGTGCGGAGTATGTTCCACCCGCCTGACCGGTCTGTGTTGCAGTTGCAGTGCCGGTCGCGCAATATGGTGAGCCCGCATATGCGATGGTTGCAATCGGTAATGCATTGATGGTAATGCTTGCAGTGGTCGTTTGGTTGCAGGTTCCGTTAGTGAATGAATAAGTTATGGTATATGTTCCAGGCGTACTGGTTACTAAATTAACAGCGCCAGTTGCTACATTGATAACAACACCCGCCGATGCTGTGTATGTGCCGCCTCCCTGACCTGTCTGCGTTACAGTTGCTGTACCGGTTGCGCAATACGGTGATCCCGCGTATGTTATTGTTGCAGTTGGCAATGCATTTATAGTAATGGAAGCCGTCGTTGTATTGCTGCAGGTTCCATTGCTGAATGAATATGTAATCGTATACGTTCCGGGCGTGCTGGCCGACAAACTGATGGCACCCGTTGCTGCATTGATAACAACTCCCGCTGGTGCAGAATATGTTCCACCAGCCTGTCCTGTTCTTGTTACATTGGCCGTGAAACTGGCACAATACGGAGATCCGGCGTAGGCGATGGTGGCTGTCGGCAGTGCATTTATAGTAATGGAAGCTGTTGTTGTATTACTGCAGGTTCCGTTGCCAAATGAATACGTAATGGTAAATGTTCCGGGCGTACTGGTCGCTAAACTGATATCACCAGTGGCTGCATTGATAACAACGCCTGCCGGAGCAGAATAAGTTCCGCCGGCTTGTCCTGTTTGAGTTACTGTTGCCGTGCCTGTCGCGCAATATGGAGAACCGGCATAGGCAATCGTAGCAGTCGGCAGTGCATTAATTGTAATCGAAGTGGTTGCTGTGTTACTACATGTTCCGTTAGAGAAACTATATGTAATAGTATACGTTCCGGGTGTGCTGGTTGCTACGTCAATAGCACCCGTTGCTGCAGTTATAGAAACTCCTGCCGGAGCAGAATAGGTTCCACCGGCCTGTCCGGTTTGTGTGACAGAAGCAGTACCAGTTGCGCAGTATGGAGTTCCACTATATGCAATGGTCGCTGTTGGCAGTACACTAATTGTAATGCTTGCAGTTGTCGTATTGTTACAAGTTCCGTTGCCAAATGAATAAGTAATTGTATATGTTCCCGGTGTGCTCGTAGTCAAATTAATGTCACCGGTGGCTGCTGTTATAGAAACGCCAGCAGGTGCAGTGTATGTTCCACCCGCCTGTCCTGTCTGAGTAACAGTTGCTGTTCCGGTCGCGCAGTACGGTGATCCCGCATATGCGATGGTTGAGGTCGGCAATGCATTGATGGTAATGCCTGCGGTAGTCGTTTGGTTGCAGGTTCCGTTGGTGAAAGAATATGTAACAGTATACGTTCCCGGAGTGCTGGTCGCCAGATTAATTGCACCCGTTGCAGCCGTAATCGAAACACCTGCAGGTGCAGTGTACGTTCCTCCAGCCTGTCCTGTCTGCGTTACGGTTGCAGTTCCCGTCGCGCAATATGGAGATCCGCTATAATTGATAGTAGCTGTCGGCAGTGCATTTATAGTAATGGAAGCGGTAGTTGTATTGTTACAGGTTCCGTTGCCGAATGAATAGGTAATCGTATATGTTCCAGGCGTGGATGCTGCGAGATCAATATCTCCGGTAGCCGCATTGATCGTAATTCCAGCCGGCGCCGTATACGTTCCGCCAGCCTGTCCGGTCCTTGTTACATTGGCCGTGAAGCTCGCACAATACGGAGATCCGGTATATGCGATGGTTGCTGTCGGCAGTGCATTTATAGTAATGGAAGCTGTAGTAGTATTACTGCAGGTTCCGTTACTGAATGAATAAGTGACCGTGTATGTACCAGCTGTGCTTGTTGCTAAATTAATTGCACCCGTTGCAGCAGTTATAGAAACACCTGCCGGAGCAGTATATGTTCCGCCAGCCTGACCTGTCTGTGTTACAGTCGCGGCTCCGGTCGCACAATATGGAGATCCACTGTAAGCAATTGTTGCAGTTGGCAACGCATTAATTGTAATACTCGCAGTCGCAGTATTGTTACATGTTCCGTTGCTAAATGAATATGTAACAGTATACGTTCCCGGTGTGCTTGTTGCTAAATTTATCGCTCCTGTTGCAGGCGTAATCGAAACACCCGCCGGTGCAGAATATGTTCCACCGGCCTGTCCTGTCTGTGTTACTGTTGCAGTTCCTGTCGCACAATATGGAGATCCAGTGTATGCGATGGTTGCAGTTGGCAGTGCATTAATTGTAATGCT
>Ga0066787_10000109_pt1 | contig 11869 bp, 9 predicted proteins | sample OrgsoiDNA2013047_FD_70942 | JGI IMG/M metagenome (GOLD analysis project Ga0066787, IMG submission 70942) | Permafrost soil microbial communities from the Arctic, to analyse light accelerated degradation of dissolved organic matter (DOM) -... | ecosystem: Environmental > Terrestrial > Soil >...
GATTCAGCCGTACGAATTGCTGTTTTGGATTATGGCGTTAAAAGAAATATTGTTCATTGCATGGTTGAACGGGGTGCGTTTGTAAAAGTGTTTCCTGCGAAAACCGCACTCAGCACCCTAAAGGAGTTCATGCCTTCTGGCTATTTTCTTTCAAACGGTCCGGGTGACCCTGCAGCCATGGATTACGCGGTTGAAACCGTAAAAGATATATTGAAAGAGGAAAAACCATTATTTGGAATTTGCCTGGGTCACCAGTTGCTGGCCCTGGCGAAGGGGATACCTACTTTCAAAATGCATCACGGTCATCGCGGCCTGAATCATCCCGTCATCAACCTGATGACTGGTAAATGCGAGATTACCACGCAAAATCATGGATTTGGCGTAGACCCGGTTTCTGTTCGTAAAAATGAAGACGTTGAAGTGACGCATGTTAACTTAAATGATGATTCCATCGAGGGCATCCGTCTGAAGAACCGCCCGGTTTTTTCTGTCCAATACCATCCCGAATCAACACCGGGTCCGCACGATAGCCGGTATCTTTTTGATGAATTTATTGGCTTGATTAAAAATGCCTAAAGCTCAAAGTCAGCCATTTTTATTTTTACCCGGCAGACCATGACTCTGAACTTCATTTTACGTAGTCTTGAAAAACGTATTTTTGCACACAATAAACCTCATCTTTTGTGGCATTGATCAAGAGTATTTCTGGTATCAGGGGAACGATCGGGGGCAAACCCAATGAAAACTTAACTCCGTTGGATATTGTAAAATTCACGGCTGCTTTTGGTACCTGGATAAAAGATTCCGTAAGCCATTCTAAAAAAATTATTATCGGACGAGATGGACGCATCAGCGGTGAGATGGTGCGAAATCTCGTTGTCAGCACGCTGACTGGTTTGGGGCTGGATGTTCATGATCTTGGATTATCCACCACCCCGACGGTTGAGATGGCGGTAACGGGAGAGCGGGCTGCCGGTGGTATTATCATTACCGCCAGTCATAACGCAAAGGATTGGAATGCCCTGAAATTACTAAACAGCGCCGGAGAATTTATCAGTGCCGAAACCGGCGCCCAGATTCTGGAAAAGGCGGCCCGGGACGCTTTCAGTTTTGCGCCGGTTGACAAACTGGGGTCTTATACCGTAGACAATAGCTATCTCTATAAACACGTACAGGCTGTTTTGGATTACCCGCTGACAGATCTTCCTGCAATCCGGGCCAAACATTTTAAAGTGGTGGTTGATACGATCAATTCGACGGGATCCCTTTTCATTCCTCCGCTACTCAGGGCGTTAGGAATAGAAAACATACGTATCCTGAATGAAGAAGTAAACGGCAAATTCGATCATAATCCTGAACCGCTTCCGGAAAATCTGGCCGGGTTAAGCGCCGAAGTAAAAAAATCAGGCGCTGACCTGGGTATCGCAGTGGATCCCGATGTAGACAGACTTTGTTTTGTTTGTGAAGACGGAACCATGTTTGGTGAAGAATTTACACTGGTCGCTGTAGCCGATTATGTCCTGTCTCAAAGACCGGGCAATACGGTTAGCAATATGAGTAGCACCAAGGCGCTGAAGGAAATCACCCTTAAACACGGAGGGCAATATTTCCCTTCAGCGGTCGGCGAAGTGAACGTAGTAAATAAAATGAAGGAAGTTCATGCGGTGATCGGAGGAGAAGGCAATGGCGGCATTATTGTGCCTGACCTGCACTATGGCAGAGACGCACTGATAGGGATCGGATTATTCCTGAGCGCACTCGCCCGCCATAAAAATGGCATGCGTTCATTCAGATCAAAGTATCCTGACTATTTTATTTCCAAGAACAAAATTGAACTTGGAAGTGGTGTCGACGTGCATAAATTATTCGAACAGATAAAAACAAAATATAAAAATCACCCGGCGAACACGGAAGACGGTCTTAAGATAGAATTTGATGAGGATTGGGTTCATCTTCGCACGTCCAACACAGAACCCATCATCCGAATTTATGCGGAGAGCAATTTTGAGACGACCGCGAACAATATTGCCAGGCGATTGATGAAAGATATCCGGGAGTTTATTTAGGCTTCTCAAAAATGTATTCAGATGAAAAGAATTTATTTTGACAATGCGGCCACCACGCCGCTGGACCCGGTGGTATTGGAAACCATGATGCCTTACCTGACGGAAAAATTTGGAAACCCGTCTTCCATTTATTCATATGGAAGGGAAAACAGGATGGCGATTGAACAGGCAAGAAAAACAGTGGCCCGGATTCTGCATGCTCACCCGGCTGAAATATTTTTTACCAGTGGCGGCACCGAAAGCAGCAATGCAGCAATTCGCGCGGCGGTCCAGGACCTGGGCTGCAGGCATATCATCAGCTCCCCGCTTGAACATCATGCCACCCTTCATACAGTTACGTATTTCCAGGAAAGAGGCGAAGCCGGATTGCACACGTTGAAAGTAGGTCAGGATGGACATATAGACCTGGATCATTTAGAAAAGCTTCTGACAGATATTGGAGAAAAAACCCTGGTGACGTTAATGCATGCTAACAATGAGACCGGTAACATGATGGATATTTACCGTGTCGCAGAAATCTGTAAGAAACACAACGCAATTTTTCATTCCGACACAGTCCAGACCCTTGGTCATTTTCCATTTGACCTGAGCAGTCTCCCTATACATTTTATCACCGGAGCGGCACATAAATTTCATGGTCCGAAGGGAGTGGGTATTCTTTATATCAACGAGCAGATAAAAGTAAAACCGAATATTCATGGTGGATCACAGGAGCGGAATATGAGGGCGGGAACCGAGAATGTGTATGGAATCGTGGGGTTCGCCAAAGCGTTGGAAATGGCCACCGAAAGAATGGACACAGACAGCAGGAACATTAATGACCTCAGGATGTATATGGCGGATGAATTAAAAAAAATGATTCCCGGTGTTATCTTTAACGGGGATGCTTTCGGAAAAACGCTCTATACCATTTTAAGTGTAAGTTTTCCGAAAACTGAAAAATCGGAAATGCTGTTATTCAATCTCGATATCAATCATATCTGTGCTTCCGGTGGAAGTGCCTGCACGAGTGGGGCGCAACTTGGCTCTCATGTAATACATGCTATTTATCCCGGGTCTGATCGTACTACCGTAAGATTCTCTTTCAGCCGTCATAATACAAGGAAAGAAGTGGATGAAGTCGTGCTTAAATTAAAAACGCTCGTTTAGTTTGGGGCATAAAAAAATCCAGTCACTACGCTGGATCTTTTTATGTGTGTTTTAGTATATTAATCTTCGAAGGGATCAGATGGATCTTGGACCAAAAACGGGCTCTTCTGTTGCAAATTTAAGATTATTATTACCGCCATGTTCAATTCAATTTCAAAACTTTTTCACAGTATCTGTTTCCCCTGAATGTTAACAGTTTTTTAAAACTGTTTAATGACTCTGGACTATCATCAGCTGGGTCTTTACATTCTGACCGTTGGCAGTCAGCCTGGCAAGATAAGTACCGGTGGGTAAATATCCTGATTTCGACACTTCAACCGTCTGACGGCCTGCCAAACTTTCCCAATTTGTTTCACTTATTTTTTTACCGGAAAGATCAAAGAATTCCATTTTTGCTCCCCGCAGGTTTTTATCTGATTCAACAAAAACCATGTTATTTTGTACCAGCGTCGGGTAGATACGGGTTCCTTGCATTGTACTGTTAATAATCTGCACAACGGCTGTCTGATTGATATCGCCATTCTTTCCAACCACCTTAATCCGGTAGTAAGAAGTTCCTGTCAGCGGCTGAGCATCGGTATAATTATATTGTAACTGGTAATCACTGGTTGATATCTTCATTTTTGACTGAACACTATCAATCGTCTGGAAACTCATTCCATCTCCGCTACGCTGGATCTCATAATGGTCAACACCAGATTCCATAATGGTTAACCATGAAAGGTTCACCTGTTGCTGATCGGTAAATGTTCCTTTGAAATTTGTCAGGGTAATCGGAAGTACTGCGCCACCGGAAATTGTAAAGCTGATCCGGTTTCCACCGCCATTTTCATAATACTCGAGCACCATATTGTAAGAACCACTCAGGGTTGCTGTATATGATGTTGTATTGTAAGACTGGTCACCCCATTTATTAATCACGTATGTGCTGCCACCATCCAGACTTAAACGGTAACCATCATCTCCACCCACTGTAATGGTATAAGTTCCTGCAGGCAAAATACTTTTCAACCTGTATCTTACGCTGAACTGGTTCGTGTTGATAGAACAATCACTGGTTCCGTACGTAACATTATCTCCACCGAAACTTTCATCGAAGTTGGCCGTTAAGCTGGTTCCTTCACTGACATATCCCTGGTAAGCGTTAAAGTTCATACCGGTATATACATAACCGATCCATTGGTTGTTTGTTCCGTAGATGGCCGGGTTGCCACTACCTGTACAGGCTTTCACTACATTGAAAGAGACCCGGTTATCGATAAAATTCTCAAAATATTCAAGTACCATATTATACGTACCGTTCAGATGAACTGAATAGGTAGTCGCTACATAACTCTGGGTATTCCACATATTCACAGACCAGGTGGCACCACCGTCCAGACTTAAACGATATCCGTCATCTCCACCTACTGTGAAAACGTAGTCGCCATCGGCAAATGTTTTTGTCAGTTTATATCGTACGCTGAATGTATCAGTTAAAACACTGCAACCGTTTGTTGCATAATTCACACTCGCTCCGCCAAAACTTTCATCGAAACTTGGACTCGCACTGCTTCCTTCGTTTACATACCCCTTGTACTGGTTGAATGATATCCCGCCGTACACATATCCGATCCAGACATTGCTTGAACCGTACGTGGTTTCATCACCGGCAGGCGTACAGCCAGCATAGCTCAAAGTGCTTGTTATGATCAGGGCAAGAAAGAGAATAATTGTTTTCATAGAATATTGATTACCCCCTATATAGCCAACCGCTGTGCCATAGTTATAAATAGATGATTATCAATTATTTATGCCGTAATTTGGAGAGGATATTTATCCCGGAGTGGGAAATAATTACGAAAATGAGGCAGCGTCCCGAAATGCTTTTTTATTTGAACCGGTTCGCTCGATCTCTTATTTTTGGTTAACCAATGCCAAAAACTGCAGTTTCCGGCCAAAGGATCTATTCGATTGACGCATTACGGGGAATTATCATGATCATTATGGCCCTCGACCATTTGCGCGACTTTTTTCATTATACGGCGGCGACCGATGATCCCACAAACCTGCTTACGACAACCCCTCTTTTATTTTTTACCCGTTGGATAACCCATTTTTGTGCGCCTTTGTTTGTATTTCTTGCTGGGATTTCAGCCTTCCTCATGGGTCAGAAAAAAACAAAAAAGGAGCTGAGCATGTTCCTGTTGAAGAGGGGATGCTGGCTGATCATCGTAGAGATACTGATCGTCTCGCTGGCATGGACCTATGATCCACTGTACCACGTCATTATCCTCCAGGTTATCTGGGCGATTGGTATAAGCATGATCATCCTGGCTCTATTTGTCTGGATTCCTGCGAATGCAATTCTGATCTGCGGGCTGATCATCATCTGTTTTCACAATCTGCTCGATTATGCAGAGATTAGCAGCCAGGGCCAGGTCGGCGTTATCGGCGACCTGGTTCATCATGGCAGATTTACACTGATACACCTTATCCCCGGTCATTCAGCCCTTATCGTATACGCATTTTTACCGTGGACGGGAATCATGATGACCGGGTATGGCATGGGAAGACTATTCACTCATTCATTTGTTCAGGCAAGGAGAAGAAGAATACTATACATGAGCGGTTTCTTAGCACTCCTCCTGTTTTTTATTCTCAGATCCGTCAATCAGTATGGTGATCCCTCGCACTGGTTTCTTCAAAGAAGCCGGTTCTTCACATGGCTTTCTATCATCAATCTTACAAAATATCCGCCTTCGCTGGACTATATCCTGATCATGATTGGAACGGGCCTGATTGTGCTGGGTTTACTGGATCGGATAAACAACAGGTCATTATCGTTCGTGCGTGTATTCGGACGTGTTCCTTTTTTTTATTACGTGGTGCACCTGTTTCTCATCCATGCCATGACGGTGATTTTCTTTTATCTCAAGGGGTACACCGCTAAGGATATCGCTCCACAGCACTTGCCGTTCAGGTTCCGTCCTGATCATTTTGGATTTGGCCTGGGTGGTGTATATATGTTATGGATCGCGGTAATCATGATCTTATATCCCCTGTGCCAGTGGTACGACCAGTATAAATCGACACACAGGAAATGGTGGCTGAGTTATATTTGAATAAGTGCCTTTATCTCGTTCAATTTCAACAGAGCCTGTACTGGCGTAAGCCGGTTTATGTCCATCTCCTGCAGCATCCGGCGGATTTGTTCAAAGGTTTGTGTGTGGGCATCGAAAATGGATAACTGCAGCCTGGGAGCAGAAATCCTTTTAATGCCTTCACGGAGACCTGAGTGCTCCCCGCCGCGGCTTTCTTCCAGTTGTTTAAGGATCTGGTTGGCCCTCTCTATCAGCGAAACAGGCATGCCTGCCATTTTTGCTACGTGGATGCCAAAACTATGGGTTGATCCACCGGGCGCGAGTTTTCGCAGGAAAATAATTTTATTTCCATGTTCCCGGCTGGTGATGTGATAATTTTTGATTTCCGGGAATTTGTTTTCCAGTTCGTTCAGCTCGTGATAGTGAGTAGCGAACAAGGTCTTTGGCTTATCGGGAGACTGGTGCAAATATTCGGCAATACTCCAGGCTATTGAAATGCCATCATAGGTGGACGTGCCCCTGCCGATTTCATCCAGGATGATCAGACTCCGTGACGTGATATTATTTAAAATAGAAGCAGTCTCATTCATCTCCACCAGGAAGGTTGATTCACCGCCGCTCATATTGTCGGATGCTCCGACACGGGTAAAGATCTTATCTGTCAGTGGAATTTTTGCCTGCGCGGCTGGCACAAAACTTCCCATATGACTGAGCAGCGTTATCAGCGCCACCTGGCGGAGAAGTGCAGATTTGCCACTCATATTCGGGCCGGTCAGAATGATGATCTGCTGACTTGCGGGATCCAGCATAAGGTCGTTTGCAATATATGATTCGCCCGGCTGAATATTTTTTTCTATCACCGGGTGACGGCTTTCCGTTAGTTCAAGGATAAGGTCTTCTCCTACTATCGGTTTTTTATAATTGAAGCGAAGGGCATTTTCCGCAAAACAGAGCAGGCAGTCTATCGTGGCCAGCACCGTGCTGTTTAACTGTGTGGGAGTAATATAATCCAGCAGCGTTGTCAGGAGCCTGTCGTAGATGCCGGCTTCGATCAGTTGAATTTTTTCTTCGGCGCCGGTAATTTTTTCTTCATATTCTTTTAATTCCGGCGTGATATATCTTTCAGCATTGGCCAGTGTTTGTTTGCGGAGCCATGTTTCCGGAACCTTGTGTTTATGAACGTTCGTCACTTCCAGGTAATATCCAAATACATTATTAAAACTGATCTTCAGCGAAGAGATTCCGGTGATCAGGGATTCTTTCTGTTGTAATTCTGCGAGGTATTGTTTTCCACCGGAAGCGATGTTGCGAAGTGAGTCCAATTCGGAATCTATACCATCGCGGATCAGGTTTCCTTTATGAGCCAACGAAGGTGGATTTTCCACGAGCACGGCCAGGATCTGATCGGCCATTGGCAGGCAGGGATCCAATAACGCGAGCAGTCTTTTCAGATATGGTTCATGCAGGTTCGCGCTGGATTGTTTGATAAGCGATATTTCGTGAAGTCCGCGACCCAGTTGCAATACTTCGCGCGGATTGATTTTTTTTGAAGGAATGCGTGCTACCATTCTTTCCAGGTCGCCACATGCTTTAATATGCTGGGCGAATTTTGCCCGAAGATCCGGTTCACGTATAAAGAATTCCACGAGATCAAGCCGTTCCCGTATCGGAACGATATCCTTCAAAGGCATGAGCATCCATCGCTTTAGGAGACGGGCGCCCATGGGTGTAACGGTATGGTCGATGGTCTGTAATAAAGAAAAACGATGGTCTCCGCCAGGAAGGAGTTCGAGATTACGGACGGTAAACTGATCCATCCATAAATAATTTTCCCTGTCGAGCCGCTGAATTGTACCGATATGCTGCAGGTGCGGATGTTCGGTATCTTTCAGGTAGTGGATGATTGCGCCCGCGGCGATGATACCCTGCGACAAATCATCGATGCCAAATCCTTTTAACGAATGTGTCTGAAAATGCTTCAGCAGGTTTTCCCGCGCAAAGGTTTCATCAAATACCCAGCTTTCCAGTGAATAGGTATAAAAGCTATCCCCATATGTTTCTTTAAACGCCTTCTGATGATTTCGCTGAAAGATGACTTCAGCCGGTTTTAGAGTTTGCAAAAGCTGGTCAATATAATCGGCCGGACCTTCCGTTGTAAAAAATTCTCCTGTTGAAATATCCAGGAATGCGATTCCCTGCACACTTTCACCAAAATGGATGGCAGCCAGAAAATTGTTACTCTGGTGTTCGAGAAGTTTATCCTGGGTCGCTGTGCCAGGCGTTACCATCTCCGTAACGCCACGTTTTACTATGCCTTTGGCAAGTTTGGGATCCTCGAGCTGATCGCAGATGGCCACTCTGAAACCAGCTCTTACCAGTCTGTGCAGATAAGTATCCAGGGCGTGATGGGGAAACCCGGCCAGTTCACTGGAAGCTGGTGACCCGTTGTTTCTTTTGGTTAATGTTATGCCCAATATCCGGGAGGCGTGGATCGCATCTTCACCAAATGTTTCATAGAAATCGCCCACCCTGAATAATAAAATAGCATCCGGGTATTTTTGTTTGATGGCCCGGTGCTGCTGCATCAGGGGAGTGTCTGCTGAATGTTTCGACATGGGAGATTCCGGCACTAATAAAAGGGAAATTGTACGCACCGGACGCGGCAAATGTAAGCAAGCGATTTCCAAAAAATACAGGGTTTTCCCTGTTGTGAACAACTTAAAAAAGCGTAATGCGGACCGATGGCTCCCTGCTTACAAGCGACAACCATCACCCGCCAACTTTAGTATATTTGCCTTATGCGAAAACTTCGGATGGACGAGCTTCCGCGCAAGAACAAAGCTGAATTTCAACAGGCTGAGAAACTTCCTGTTATTCTTCTGCTCGAAAATATCCGGAGCATGCACAACGTAGGCAGTGTGTTCCGAACTGCAGACGCGTTCCTGACCGAGGCGATTTATCTCTGCGGGTACACGCCCCGTCCCCCTCACCGGGACATTCATAAAACGGCCCTTGGAGCCACAGACTCAGTGGAATGGAAATATTTAACCAGCGCCTTAGAAGCAGTCCGGGAACTGAAATCTGCCGGGTGGCTGGTGGTTGCGGTGGAGCAGGCTGAAGGAAGCGTCCCGCTGCAACAGTTTAAATTAAATACAGGTGAGAAATTACTCCTGATATTCGGCAACGAAGTAGAAGGTGTTAGTCAGGGTGTGCTGGCCAACTGCGACGCCTGTATAGAAATACCCCAGTTCGGAATGAAACATTCACTCAATGTTTCCGTCGCAGCCGGGATGGTTTTGTGGGAACTGGCCAGGGCCTTCGTTTAGTAATCATCAATTAAAAGTAAACATGTCACGTTTTAGAAATTATTTGAGTCTTGTAAAATTTTCACACACATTATTTGCATTACCATTTGCGATGATTGGTTTCTTTCTAGGGATCTTTGGCACACGGAATCTTTCTGAAGCGGATCATACGAGTACCCCCGGGTTACTTCTTCGTTTCCTGCTGGTATTGGTATGTATGGTTACGGCAAGAAGTGCTGCGATGGCATTTAACCGTTACCTGGATAGGCATTTTGATGCGCGAAATCCGAGAACGGCAATACGGGAAATACCACGTGGCATTATTGCTCCTAACAGCGCCCTTCGGTTTGTTATCATTTGCTGTTTGTTATTTATGATCGCCTGCTGGTTTATAAACCCGCTTTGTTTTTATCTTTCACCCGTCGCCTTATTCGTCATTTTATTTTATAGTTATACCAAACGGTTCACCGCTCTGTGTCATCTTGTGCTTGGTATTGGTTTATCGCTGGCGCCCATTGGCGCATTCCTCGCCGTAACCGGCCGGTTCGAATTATTGCCACTGTTATTTTCCGGCGCTGTTATTTGCTGGGTAAGTGGTTTCGATATTATATATGCCATGCAGGATGTGGAATTCGACTCATCAGAAAATCTGTATTCCATACCGACTGCACTCGGCAAAACCCGGGCGCTCCAGATTTCTGTTTTATTGCATATTCTTAGCGCTGCATTTGTTTTGATAGCCGGCATCATGGGTGATTTTGGCGCCTGGTACTGGGTCGGACTGAGCTTATTTGCGGGGATGCTGGTATACCAGCATTTGATCGTAAAATCGAACGATCTGAGCCGGGTAAATCTTGCGTTCATGACGGCCAACGGCATTGCAAGTGTGGTTTTTGCACTTTTTGTAATAGCAGATATGTTCATGACACATAAACATTGATCGGTATGGCAAGAATATTGGCCATTGACTATGGATTGATAAGAACGGGAATTGCTGTTACGGATCCATTGAAGATCATTGCCACCGCTCTCACAACCATCGACTCAGCCAGGATCTTTACTTTCCTCGAAGAGTATCTCCATAGAGAAACAGTTGAACTGATCCTGATCGGAGATCCGCGGAACCTGGATGACAGTCCGACAAATCTTTCCGCCGATGTGCAAAGAATCATCGGCATTATGCAAAAAAAGTTTCCGGCCATCCCGGTCAAAACAGTAGATGAACGCTATAGCTCCGTGATGGCATCCCGGGCCATGGTGGATATGGGGATGAAAAAAAGCAGGCGCAGGGAAAAGGGACAGGTGGATCAGATTGCAGCAGCGATGATGCTGCAGGAATATCTGTTGAAAGACTGAAGGCCCGAAAGGGATAAAAGCGTATGCTGTAGCATTCCCCTTGGGCTTTAGGCATGAAGGACGTATTTTTGAGCCATGATTTTACCGATCGTTGCATACGGAGCGCCGGTTTTAAGGAGTAAGGGGAAAGAGATCCAGCCTGAATATCCCCAACTCGACAAACTGATAGAGGATATGTGGGAAACCATGTATGAAAGTAGCGGAGTGGGGTTGGCGGCTCCGCAGGTTAACAAACCGATCCGTTTGTTCGTAATTGACAGCACCCAGATTTTTAATAACCTCGAAGAAGATGAAAAGGGCAAATACCCCGATGGTCCCGGCCTGAAGGAAGTATTCATCAACGCGCACATCCTCAAATTAAATGGAGAACCCTGGCCATATTCCGAAGGCTGCCTGAGTATCCCCAAGATCCGGGAAGAAATCCTGCGCAACGAAGAAGTGACCATCGAATACGATGATGCACTGTTTCAACATCATAAAAGGACCTTTAACGGTTTGACCGCCCGGGTTATTCTTCATGAATATGATCATATCGAAGGGAAATTATTCATCGACTATCTCAAGCCGTTAAAACGGAAATTACTAAAGGGTAAGCTGGACGATATTTCCAGGGGCAAGGTGAGTGTTGATTATAAAATGAGCTTTCCGATCTAGCGGATTTTTATTCAGGTGTTTTGCGTTGAGTGTAATGGCGCCATTTTTCGATCACCAGACTCATATCTTCCGGAAGTTCGCTTTCAAAAAGCATTTCTTCTTTGGTGGTAGGATGGATAAACCCAATTGTTTTGGCATGCAGCGCCTGACGCCGGCAGATGGTGAAACAGTTTTCGACGAATTGCTTGTACTTACTAAAAATGGTTCCTTTCAGGATTTTGTCACCGCCATAAGTTTCGTCATTAAATAATGGATG
>Ga0066787_10000110_pt1 | contig 11861 bp, 9 predicted proteins | sample OrgsoiDNA2013047_FD_70942 | JGI IMG/M metagenome (GOLD analysis project Ga0066787, IMG submission 70942) | Permafrost soil microbial communities from the Arctic, to analyse light accelerated degradation of dissolved organic matter (DOM) -... | ecosystem: Environmental > Terrestrial > Soil >...
TGAAAGAATCAATCCCGGTGATAAACTGCATACCGTATCAAAAATCCTGAAAATTACATCCGGTTCCACACCCGATGTGGCAAAAAAGGTAGATGCACTTTATCGCTCCATCATTGACGCGGGAACCTATATGGCTCCTTCCATAAAAGTGGCAGAGGCGGCGAAAGTAATTGAGAATTCCCAAAGGGATATCAATATTGCCTTTGTAAACGAATTGGCAAAAATTTTTAACCTGCTTGGGATAGATACTAATGCCGTCCTCGAAGCGGCAGGAACCAAATGGAATTTTCTGAAATTCAAACCCGGGCTTGTTGGCGGTCATTGCATTGGCGTGGATCCGTATTATCTGGCCCAAAAGGCCCAGGAAGCAGGTTATCATCCGGAAATTATCCTTGCGGGCAGACGCTTAAATGATGGAATGGGTGCCTATGTGGCCAGTGAAACCATTAAACTGATGGTGAAAAAAGAGATTCCGATAAAAAATGCAAACGTCCTGATACTGGGATTCACATTTAAGGAAAACTGCCCGGATGTCCGGAATACACGGGTTATTGATATTGTGGATGAGTTAAAAAGTTATCAGGCAAGAGTAAGCATTTGCGATCCGTGGGCCGAACCAGTCAACGTAAAACGGGAGTATGGAATAGAAACTTTTAAAGAATTCTCAGGTCAAGAAAAATATGACGCCGTAATTTTGGCAGTTGCCCATAGCGAGTTTGATAATATAAATATCCGCGATCTAGTTAATAAGAGGTCTGTTATTTATGATGTAAAAGGTGTATTAAAACAAGATAGTATAGATGCCCGCTTATAAAATGTACAAAACTCCCTATCATACCGCCGATTTAAACAAATTTTCATTTCTGATCACTGGCGGTGCCGGATTTATTGGCTCTAACCTGGTTGAATACCTGATAAAGCACAAAGCGCGTACCGTGCGGGTTCTCGATAATCTGAGTACAGGTCACATGCATAATATTGATTCCTATATCTCCAACCCCGGTTTTGAGTTTATCAAAGGCGACATTCGAAATTTTGACACCTGCCTGGCTGCCTGTGCCGACATAGATTTTGTTTTTCACCAGGCAGCCCTCGGTTCAGTGCCGAGATCGATCGTTGATCCCATCGCAACGAATGAAGTAAATATTTCTGGTTTTATAAATATGCTGGTTGCAGTGAAAGAAACAAAGGTCAGGCGAATGGTGTATGCAGCTTCTTCGTCAACATATGGAGACAGCAAGGAACTTCCCAAGGTGGAAGAAAAAATCGGAAATCCATTGTCTCCATATGCTGTGACTAAATTTGTAAATGAACTATACGCGAATGTATTCGCCCGCACATATCACATGGAATTGATCGGCCTCCGTTATTTTAATGTATTTGGTCCCAGGCAAGATCCAAACGGCGCCTATGCGGCGGTCATTCCAAAATTTGTGGACCAGTTGCTGAATCATGAATCGCCGGTCATCAACGGTGACGGCAATCATTCAAGAGATTTTACATTTGTTGAAAATGTGATCCAGGCCAATATGCTTGCCGCCTTTGCTGGCAACCCGGATGCAATAAACACTGTATACAATGTCGCTTTTGGCGAACGGACCACGTTAAACCAACTGGTCGAATCCCTTAAGAAATATCTTTCTGACATAGATCCGGTTATCGCTTCCATTCCGGTTATTCACGGACCCAACAGAGACGGAGACATACCGCATTCGCTGGCGTCAATTGAAAAAGCTAAAAGGAATCTCGGATATTCTCCAAGATTTAATTTCCCAGAGGGTTTGAGAGTGGCCGTTGAATGGTATACGGCAAATAACAAATAATTTTATCCCTGGTTATTTCGCCCGGATAAAAATGGATTATATTCCTTCTCATATCCGATGGTTGTCGGTTCCCCATGACCGGGATACACAATCACATCGTCCGGAAGCGCAAATAGTTTCTCCGAAATACTTTTTAATAAGACTTCTGAATCGCCGCCCGGGATATCCGTTCTGCCGATCCCCAATCTGAACATCACATCTCCGCCAATAACAAATCCTTGTTTTTTATTGTAAAACACCACGTGTCCGATCGAATGGCCGGGCGTGAATAAAACTTCCAGCTTGTCTTCCCCCATATGTATCTGATCCCCTTCTCGCAGGAATAAAATCTTGCCTGTATAATTTTCAAAGGGCATGCTCCACCGGATCCCTGATTCGGGTGCGAAATTAAATGTCCACAATTCTTTTTCACCAATCTGCAACTCCAGGTGATAGTGAGTCGCCGCCCATTTATTTCCGAAAACATGGTCGAGATGGCAATGGGTATTTAACAAAATATTGGGATGCAGGTGATTCTCTTTTAACCATGCAGCAAGGCTTTGTTTTTCCTCTGGAAAATAACATCCCGGATCAATGATGGCACAGGCATCTTTTTCATTGTAAACAACGTATGTATTTTCCTGGATGGGGTTGAATATGAACCGCTTTACCGTTAGCATATAGGCCTTTTCATTGTAAAAACGATTTCCCCGGTTTTAGGGATTGTCTTAACTTGAACCGGTTATTTCTTTAATTCCAAATAAGGTATGCAAGTTCCGCATAAGTTGAAGTTGAAAGAATTTTTTTTAATAACGTCCGCCCTGTTTTTTTTTCTGATTCACGCCTCCGCCCAGGTAAATACGGTTGAATTCGGCAAGAACCGGCTTCAGTTCAAACACATGAAGTGGAAATATTACCAAACTCCCAATTTCAATACCTATTTCAATCAAAACGGAGATCCGCTCGCCAAATATACAGCCCAGGTAGCTGAAAAAGAGTTGACCAGCATCGAACAACAGGTGGAGTATGGGTTGCAACGCCGGGCCAATATTGTACTGTACAACAGTTACAATGAAATGGAACAATCAAACATCGGCTTGGAGACCGACTGGCAGTCAACCGGAGGTACCACTAAACTCGTGAATAATAAAATGATCGTATATTATACTGACGATCACAGTAAACTACGCATACAGATCCGGCAGGGAATTACACGCGTACTGGTTGAAAATATTTTATTCGGGGACGATCTTGGTGAATTTGCAGCGAACCAAACGCTGCTGGATCTCCCACAATGGCTCACCGATGGTTACATCAATTATATTGCTGAAAACTGGAATACTGAACTGGACGACCAGCTGAAATCAGCCATTCTTTCAGGACGATATACCAATTTCTACAACCTGGCTTTTGAAAAACCTGACCTGGCCGGACATGCATTCTGGTACTATTTCGCAAACCGGTACAAAAAAGAGAATGTTACGTATTTCCTCTACCTCGCCCGCGTATACCGCAACACCAATACAGCTGCCTTGCGCATCTGCAAAAAGAAATTAAAATATGTATTGCAGGATTTTATGACGGAAGAAGAAGAACTGTACCAAAAAGATATCCGCGGTAGAAGAAATTTTCCCAAAGGCAGCATTTCCGTAGTGGAAGAAGTGAATGACAATAAAGATTTTTTTCATTTTTCACCCAACCCGGCTGCCCGTAGCCAGACGTACGCTGTGGTTGAATTTGTACGCGGACAATACTCCGTGGTGCTACATGAAAATTTTGTAAACCGGAAAGTCCTTATGAAGAGTGGCATCCGTACCAACGATAAGTTATTGCAGCCCCACTATCCACTGATTGCCTGGGATCCCAAGGGCACACGCCTGGCCGTTATATATTATTACGAGGGAAAAATCCGCCTTTTCGTGTATGATATCGTATCGCATTATAAAAGAGTCGTAACCGAGCTGGATATGTTCGACCAGGTGCAGGACATGAAATACATGCTCGATAATAATACCCTTTTGCTGAGTGCCGTTAAAAACGGTCAGTCGGACATTTTTGAATATCACCTCGAATCCGGGAACGTGGAACAGATCACAAATGATGTGTATGATGACCTGGATGCAACCTTCGTAACTTTTCCGAACAAAACAGGCATCATCTATTCATCGAACCGGCCTTCGGGATTTGCTCCTACCGGCGATACAGTGATTCCTTCCAATAACCGCTATAATGTTTTCCTTGTCGATAACTGGAACAAAAGCGAATTCAAACAAATTTCCCAGCTGACCCATTTAAAATATGGCAATGCCCGGTACCCGACTCAATACAATAATTTTCATTTCACATTTATATCCGACGAAAACGGGATCGCTAACCGCTATGCAGGTTTCTTTACTACGCAAAGGGCCGGCATTGATACGGTTTACCGGATCGGGGATGAAATATTACACAATCCGGACCGCCAGGAGCTGGATTCCGTCCTTCGTGCCAATAAAGAAGAGGAACCTGATTCTATGTATACTTTTTCCATCACACGCGATTCGGCCTATGTTTTCGCACTCACCAACTATCAGAGTGGCCTGACCGAAACAAAAATCGCCGGAGAAACAGGACAGGTAAGTGAAGTGCGCCAGGAAGGTGATCTTAAATTCCTCTACAAACTAAAAGTGGATGAATCCGCATTAAAAAAACGAAATATAAATCCCCGATTAACTGAATTCCGGAAAGAAAATATCGCGGCGGCACAGGTGGCCAGCGGACAGGCATTACAGTATCAGCAAAAGAAAAAAGCCGATACAGCTAAAGTGAGGCAAGACATATTTGAAAGTGAGTTTGATAAAGAAAAACAGGATACGGTTTTAAACCAGAAATTGATCCTGCAGCAACCGAGGACCGAACCTTCGGATGAAATTCTGAAGAACGCAAAGCTGTATGATTACAATCTGAAGTTTTCCGCACAGAGTTTTACGGCTGGATTTAACAACGATGTACTGGTAACCCAATATCAGCCTTTTACCGGCTCTTTGCCTGTCAACCTGGGCGGTAATGAACCATTCAATGCCATGTTCCAGGCAGCGGTATTTGATTTATTTGAAGATATCCGTTTCACGGGCGCACTCCGCCTCCCCCTGTTTGGCGGAAGCTCATCGAGTGCCGTATCTGCGGGCACGAATGGAATAGGAGTTGCAACCTTTATCCCCGGCGGCGGTTCTTTTTTCGACGGAGGCGGACAATGGTATGCACGTGTCGACTATCTGAAACTGAGAACAGATTTTTCTCTGCTCTATTTCCGGCAGACGGATGTTGGTTCCTATCCACTGATCGATACGGGTAGTAATACGGGTGAGTATGTGGATTCTAAACTATATACGAACCTTTTCCAGGCAATCATAAAATATCCTTTGGATAAAGTGAGAAGTATCCGGTATAGTGTGGGAGTCCGGACCGATAAAGTAGGACTCAGGCCAAACGGAAGCAGCGCTTTTACTGGCGTTGCATTATTCGATACACTCGCTCTGAAATCTCCGTATGTTGACAAACAGGTTTTTCTGGTAAATCATCTTGAATATGTATTTGACAATACGGTTATCAAGACGATTAATATCATGAATGGCCTGCGATATAAATTCTATATCGATTTCAATTACCAGATCAACCAGCCACAAACGGCCGAAGGCAGAAAAATGTTCAATTTCGGATTTGATGCAAGAAATTATTACCCGATCTTCCGGAATTTCATCTGGGCCCTCCGGGCTGCCGGCGATTTTTCCTGGGGCAACCAGAAGATAGTGTATTACCTGGGCGGACAGGATGGCTGGATGTTTCCCAAGGCAAATCAATTACCGTCTCCTGATTTCACACAAAATTATGCGTACCAGTCGCTCGCGGTTAACCTGCGGGGGTATGACCAGAATGTTGCGAACGGAAATAACGCGGTCACGATTAACAGTGAGCTTCGCCTGCCCATATTTACCACGTTGATGAATAAGCCCATCAACAATGCCTTTATCCGGAATTTCCAGATCATACAATTTTTTGATTTCGGTACGGCCTGGGCCGGCCCTCTGAAAAATATTGAACGTCCGCAAAGCAATTACCCAAACAATGATCCTGTAGTACCGGTAGATGTAACCATCAAGGCAGGTGGCCTCGGACCCTTTGCCGGGGGTTATGGTTTCGGCGCGCGAAGCACCCTGCTTGGTTATTTCCTGCGTCTCGATGTCGGCTGGCAGATGAATACATTCTTTGGCAATTCCCCGACATGGCAGTTCGCCATGGGTTTAGACTTTTAAGACCTGAACTTTAAACTTTATAGCCTTCTTTCGCCAGATAGGACCGGACCTTTACTGTCTGGTCTCCCTGTATCAGTATTTGCCCGTCCTTTATGGAACCACCGGTTCCGCAATACTGCTTTAGTTTTTTTCCGAGCACTTCCAGATCATCTGTTTTGCCGATAAATCCTATAATGGCCGTAACAGTCTTGCCTCCGCGATGGCGTGTATCCAGAATAATTCGCAGGCGCTGTTTCGCAGGCGGCAGGGTTTCTGTTGAACCCGAAGAGCCTGTTTGAAAATTGAAATCAGGATTGGTACTAAATACAAATCCATTCTTATCCGGAATATTTTTCTTTGCCATTTTTATTGTCCACTATACCTGGCAGAAACATTTACAACCACCAGGCCAGCTTGCATTTTCAAATACTTAAATTTGCGTTCCTAAACCGCTTTCAGACTGAGATCAACACTTTGCGCCTGATGAATCAGCGCGCCAATACTAATGAAATCCACGCCGGTAGCTGCATAGTCACGGATATTGCCTAGATGAATGCCTCCACTGGCTTCCGTTTCGATTTTTTTATCGATAATCAGCAATGCGTCGCTAAGCTGTCCGGCACTAAAATTATCCAGCATAATCCGGTCGGCCTTTCCGGATACAATCACCTGCCGGACAGCTTCCAGCGTACGGGCTTCCACTTCTATTTTTAACGATGGCTTATATTTCTGCCTATAAGCATGGGCTCTGTCCAATGCTTTAACGATACCTCCGCAATAATCCACGTGATTGTCTTTCAGCATGATCATGTCAAATAAACCAAACCGGTGATTCGTTCCACCGCCAATGCGTACGGCTTCTTTTTCCAAAAGCCTGAATCCGGGTGTTGTTTTTCTCGTGTCAAGAATTCTGGATGAATAATTACGGATCGCCTCAACATACTGATGGGTAAGCGTGGCAATGCCACTCATCCGCTGCATGCAATTCAATACCAGACGCTCACAGGACAGGATAGTAAACACCGACGCTTCAATAGTAAATGCTTTTTCACCGGCCTGCATGAGTTCACCGTCTTTTTTTTGCAGGTGAAAAACAGCTGCCGGTTCCATGGCATGAAAGATTTTTTCCGCTATCTCAACGCCGGCGAGGATACCAGTTTGTTTTATTTTTAACTGGGCACTGCCCTTTGCGTCAGCAGGAATAACCGCCAGAGTGGAATGATCTCCATCACCCAGATCCTCTGCCATGGCAGTGTATATCAATGCCTGCAGGCGTTCGTCGAAATTTGCAACTGGTCTGCTCATGTGAGCGCAAAACTAAAGTAATTTGAGAATTTTGGAATTAGTTACTCTACTGCCTGGAACCTGATTTCCTGGAGGAAATGCTTATCTCCCTTATGTTTGAAGAATAACGTGGTTCTGTAACTGCCCGCGTGTGTTTGCAAAATTCCGGCACAGAAAAAAACACCGCCGCTTTCGCCCTGTTGTGAAATCTTAAAATTTTCGACACCGGTTGTATTGAAAAAATCTCCGATGACCATTTCGGCCTGCGTTTTACTGTATGTGTCAGATTTATCGGGAAGACTGATATCCACTCGGGAGTCGAAAAACGGCGATAACTGTGTAACATTCCCCGAACGGATCGCGGTAACGACCACGTCCATATTATCAAAGCTCCGGTATGAAATTAGGATGAGGGCTATTGCAGCCAGAGCCCACCCTGTAAGCCTTTTCATGGAAATTGTTTTCAGCCTGAAAGAGCTAAAAATATGCCAAACTAAACGGGGGATTCCTAAAATCGCATAAAACAGCCCATATGCGCTAACTTTGAACCCATTATATCAATAGTTTCAACAGATAATGTCAAAAAAATCGGCGATCCTTATCATTATGGACGGTTGGGGACTTGGAATAGTTGAGTCTGCAGACGCTATCCGGCATGCAAAAACCCCATTTGTGAGCTCTCTTTATACAAAATATCCCAACAGCACGTTGGTCACCTGTGGTGAAGCGGTGGGCCTTCCGGCTGGACAGATGGGTAATTCTGAAGTGGGGCATCTGAATATTGGTGCCGGCAGGATCGTGTACCAGGAACTTCAGCGGATCAATGTGGCGATCCGCGACGGATCATTTGCAAAAAATACGGTTTTGCTCGAAGCTCTTCGTAAAGCTAAAAGTCAAAATAAAAAACTGCACCTGGTCGGCCTTGTTAGCGATGGCGGTGTGCATTCTCACATCAATCATCTGAAAACAATAGTCGATTGTTGTAAATCAGAATCAGTGGCCAATGTTTTCATACATGCGTTTACAGATGGCCGTGATACAGATCCCAAAAGTGGTTTCGGGTTTATAAAATCATTACAGGAACACCTGGATACAACCGGTATCGGAAAAATTGCCACCGTGTGCGGACGATATTATGCGATGGACAGGGACAAACGCTGGGAGCGTATCAGGCTGGCGTATGATACGCTGGTGAACAGCAAAGGAGACAGAGGTGACAGCGCATTGCAGATTATTGAAAAAAGTTATTCTGAAGGCGTAACGGACGAATTCATAAAACCCGCTGTGGTTCTGGGTTTGGACGGAAAACCCCTCGCCGCCATTGCAAATGGCGACGTAGTGATTTGTTTTAATTTCCGAACAGACCGTTGCAGGGAAATTACAGAAGTCCTGACGCAACAGGATTTTCCTGACCTCGGGATGAAAAAGCTCGCACTGGATTACACAACGATGACTGAATATGATCATCACTTCAAAAACGTGCATGTGATGTTTGAAAACGATGATCTGAAAATGACCATGGGTGAGGTGATGGCCAAAAATATGCTTACACAAATCCGTATTGCAGAGACAGAAAAATATCCGCATGTCACATTTTTTTTCAGTGGTGGCCGTGAAAATGAATTTGAAGGAGAAAAACGCATCATGATCCCCTCTCCAAAAGTGGCTACCTACGATCTGCAACCGGAAATGAGCGCGAATGGAATTACTGACGCCATCATTCCCGAAATCAATCATAAGACCGCTAATTTCATATGTCTCAATTTTGCAAACGCCGATATGGTAGGTCATACCGGTGATTTCCAGGCCGCCATTAAAGCAGTTGAAACCGTTGATCATTGCGTGGAAAGGGTGGTAACCGCTGCCCTCGCCAATGATTACCTTGTTTTTATAACGGCAGATCATGGTAACGCTGATTTCATGATTAACGCAGACGGATCTCCGAATACCGCCCACACACTCAACCTCGTTCCTTATTTTATTCTTGATAATCAATGGCATGGAAAAGTACATCCCGGCAAACTGGCTGATATTTCACCAACGATGCTAAAACTCATGGGTTATGAAGTTCCACCCGAAATGACGGGGACCGTTTTATTCGAATAAAAAAGCTGTCTAAACATGCCCGCATGCAGCTTTAGCATATGAAAATTGTCTAATTTACAGGGCAACGAGGTTTAATATGACCGAAGAAGCCATCTTACAAGGCTGTTTGAAAAATCATGCTGCTGCACAAAAGGAGCTGTACAACAGGTACAGTCCAAAAATGCTGGCAGTATGTTACAGGTTTGCACATAACCGGGAAGATGCCGAGGATATGCTTCAGGACGGCTTTATTAAAGTCTTTCTTCAGATGCATACATTCCAGAGCAAAGGCGCTTTTGAAGGATGGATTCGCCGGATCATCGTCCACACCTGTATCAATCATTTGAAAAAGAATAAACGTTTCAATGAGAGCGTGGACATTATCCAGGCGAATGCATTGCAGGTGAGGGAAGAAAATATCCCCTCTATTGTTCAGGCCAAGCAGATTGTGGATTGCATACGCCTGCTGCCGCTGGGATATCGCACCGTTTTAAACCTGTATGCCATCGAAGGTTATGCGCACAAGGAAATTTCTGAAATGCTCGATATCGAAGAAAGCACGAGCAGATCTCAATATACCCGGGCCAGGCAGATGCTGGAAGAGATTTTGATTAAGAGAAACCTTATACCGGCAGCAAGGGAAAAAACGGATCGATTAACCGCCCTTCATTGAAATGTCAAAGCCCAACCAAAACACCCGCAAATGAAGGAGCGTACCATATTTGATGATGAGTTTGAAAAGCAACTGAAGGAGAAGGCAGATCAGTTCAAAATGTATCCTTCAGATAAAGTGTGGAACGAAGTATACAGTTCCATCCATACAAGACGCAGGAAATTTGTTACCGGCATGTCTTTTCTCATCGGAAGTATTCTCCTGCTGGCTGGCGCACAACTTATTTTCCCATCAAAAAATACAGTTCAGAAAGTCATCAGTGCTAAAATTAATACCCCAGTCAAATCTGCCACAGCGGCTGATCTCTCACGGTTTGCTGCAAATGGCTTAGCTCCGTCAGCAGACAATTCCGCAGATGTGCGTAAACCCGATGGCAACCTGAATGCACCTCCATCATTTGTCCTTCGCTCAGAACTTTCTTCAGAAATGAGAACAGGTACTGAAACAAAACTGGAGTCACTGCCGGAAAAAATACAAACCACGGGTAGTGTAAAACCGATTCAGTCGGCTGACCCGAACGCGTCGGCAAAATCAACTGCCCCGCCGGCTACCAGGGATTTAAATGACAACAGCCAGTCAGGCCAAATAAGTTACGAAATCAATAAAGTGACCGCCGATATGCTTCCTGAAAAATCAGTGACGCAGCTCTCGCATATCCGCAACGATCGTTTCAGTTGGGAATTATTTATTACGCCTACACTAAATAAGCATTATCTGTATGGCCTGAATGCCCAGACGATGACGCAGTCTATACAAACTGCACCCATCCGGGTAGGATATTTTACAAATGTAAATGGCCTCGTGGACAATACACCGGTGGTAGGGTACGACGTGGGTGGCAATATCCTGTACAGGGTTTCGAAGTTTATTTCCCTGAAAGCGGGTCTGGAATTCAGTTTCAGCCGGTATTATATTAAGGCATATAATTCAGATCAGCCACAGGCAAGTCCAGTACTGAGTTCATATCTTGGTTATGTTTCGGATTCACTGGTAAGTATCAACACGGGTAATGGCACAACCATCAATAAAAATCCGCAGCGTTTTCAAAACAGGTATTACCAGATTTCCCTACCGGTCGGCGTGGAAATGAAGGTAGCCGGCAAAGGGAGGTTACAACTTCACCTGGGTGGAACATTACAACCCAGTTACCTGTTGAATACAGATGCATACGTATTGTCGGATGACTATATTACCTATGTAAAAAATTCCCAGGCTTTCAGAAGATGGAATCTGATTGCAGGTGCCGAAGCACATATCTCATATGACTTTGGTAAGATGCGCCTTGAATTGGGTCCCCAGGTGAGATACCAGATTTTCTCCACGTACAAAAACAGTTATCCTTTACAGGAGAATATGCTGAATTACGGCATCCGCATCGGCATTTCAAGATCAATCAGGTAAATTTCCCTCCATGCATTAATTTTATCGGATGAAAAGATCCATCATCCCTGCATTTACCCTTTTTTTGATCTATGCATGCCACTCCAGCCAAACGGGTACGGAGAGCGAAACAAAAAAAACTGATAGCGCAAAAAAAAATTACCTGCCTGTTTACGATTATCTGAGAGCCGAAATCGCTGGGGTGGATTCTTTCCCGCTTCGTTTGGTCAGGTATCGTATTGTAAATAGCAAAACAGATTCCGGAATTATAACAACTCCGGTGTTTGACCAGTTGGCCAAAGAATTTCTTTTGCCTGACCTCGACAGCGCGCATTTTGAAAAACATTTTGAAGAAAATTCCTTTGT
>Ga0066787_10000111_pt1 | contig 11730 bp, 8 predicted proteins | sample OrgsoiDNA2013047_FD_70942 | JGI IMG/M metagenome (GOLD analysis project Ga0066787, IMG submission 70942) | Permafrost soil microbial communities from the Arctic, to analyse light accelerated degradation of dissolved organic matter (DOM) -... | ecosystem: Environmental > Terrestrial > Soil >...
AGCTTAATATCATTGATTGAATATGAGCGGGTATGACAAATTCAAAACGACTGCGGATATTTAAGGCATCTGCTGACGTTGAGCAACTCGTATTGTCTGCGCACCGATATTTTCTTTATCCGTGGACTTATTAAACTTGCCCGCTGAGCTACCTCCCAATATTCCCGCTCAAAGCATTGACATGACTGCCAAAAATGACCTCCTAAAATCGGGAAGGCTTCAACCAGACGACATTTCTACGGTTCGTAAAACTATTATTGTCATATCCTTAACTTCATACAAAAGACGCGACTGGCAAATAAAAAACAGATCGTTATCATCTTTGAAATGATCCGCTCTTATAACCAGTTGTTTACATAAAATTAAACAATTTGATGGTTTATCAATATCCCGCTCCTCCCCTTCCCGGCAGGAAAAAAATTCAAGTGCTGTTGCTTTGCCTGGTCTTTATCAGTACTGCACACGCACAAACCAAGAATCCAAGGGAAATTATATCCCTGGACTCGGCCTGGCAGTTTTGGCGAGGGGATGATCCGGCCGCGCGACAGCCGGATTTCGACGACAGGAAATGGCGCACTGTCGACCTTCCCCATGACTGGACCATCGAATCTCCCGTGAATCCGCCTCCGGATGGTGAAAGTAATGGCGGATATTTCGCCCATGGCATTGCCTGGTATCGAACACGCTTTTCATTTTCCGACACTGCAAAAAAAGTTGTTCTGCAGTTTGATGGTGTTTACATGAACAGCGATGTATGGATCAACGGACAATTCCTTGGACGAAAGCCCTATGGATTTACTGGTTTTCGATATGATATCACCGAATATTTAAAACGGGATGGCTCAACAAATGTAATTGCAGTTCGGGTAGATGACTCGGCTGAACCGTCTCTGCGTTCGTATGCCGGGTCTGGCATTTACCGCCATGTTCATCTTATCGTAACGGGCTACACGCATTTTCAGCTAAATGGTGGAATATATATCACGACGCCTGAAATCAGCCCGGAAAAGGCGATCGTGAAAGCTCATTATATTATAGATCCGAATTTCTTCACGGAAGAAGAGGAACAGGCATGGGCAAAGGATCCCTGGAAAATAAAACCGCAACGCAGAGAACTCACATTGCGCACCAGTATTTTGTCATTGAATGGGTCTGTTATTTCAAATACGGAATCGGCAATTATCCTGGAAAGCATGCAGAAGGGACAGTCTTTCACACAACAACTGATTGTCACCAACCCGCGTTTGTGGTCAGATCAAACACCTGAACTGTATCACATGCGCAGTACCCTGTTGCTTGAGGGAAAAATACTTGATGAGACCATCACGCCCTTTGGTATCAGGAGCCTGAAATTTGAACCCGACCGGGGTCTTTTTGTGAATGGAAAGCCGACAAAACTAAAAGGGGTTTGCATCCACCAGGATGCGGGCTCATTCGGAAATGCCGTTCCCCTCGCCGTCTGGGCCTATCATCTTAGCTTATTAAAAGAAATGGGCTGCAATGCCATCCGCACGAGCCATCATCCTTTTCCTCCGGAATTTTATGATCTCTGCGACCAGATGGGTTTTTATGTTTTTGATGAGGCATTTGATGAATGGACGCGCGACTGGACATTCAACTTCACAGAGAACACGCGTGGAAAAGCAAAATATGGTTATCATCTGTATTTTAATCAATGGTACGAAACCGACCTGCGCGAAATGTTGCATCGCGACCGCAATCATCCCAGCGTAATATTGTACAGCATTGGCAACGAGATACCAGACCAGTTTAATGCTGACGGATGGAAATTGGCGAAAAAGCTCGTGAGTATATGCCATGAAGAGGATTCTACGCGCCCTGTAACGTCCGCTTGTGATCAGTCATTCGTTTCCTCGAGAAATGGTTTTATGGATCAATTGGACATTGCAGGTTATAATTATATTGACCGGTTATACCAGGATAGCACTTACGGGCCCGAACACCGCCGTTTCCCACACCGTCTTTTTCTTGGAACAGAAACCACCCATGCGCTCCATAACTGGCTCGGTGTGCGTGATAATGATTACGTAATCGGTGATTTCATCTGGACCGGAATAGATTATCTCGGCGAGTCAGGGCCTTTTCCGCGGCGCGGCAGCAGGGCGGGCAATATTGATCTGGCGGGAGGTAAAAAAGCCGGCTTCTACCAGCGTGCGGCTTATTGGCGGAACGATCCCGTGTTGCAATTGTTTGTATTCACTGGTGAGAAGCCGCAAACCCCCTGGCAGAATCAACCCGCTCTGCTTACATGGAACTGGCCCGACACCGCAACACTTACAGTGAGATCGGCAACCAATTGCGATGAAGTGGAACTATTCCTGAACAAAAAATCACTTGGGAAAAAAACAATATCCCCTGATCTTTATTTTGCCGATTGGAAAATGCCTTTTAAGGCCGGAGAACTCTCCGCGGTCGGATATATGAAAGGCAAGAAAGTAGCATTTTCAAAATTGGTAACCGCAGAATCGGCAGCAAAGCTTTCCATCTCAGCGATTCCACTGTCAATAACAAGTGATGTTGAATTATTCGATATTTCCGTCAGGGATAAAAACGGTCAGATAGTAACAGGTGCTGTCAATGCAATCACCCTGAAAGTGGAAGGGGGCGCCAGGCTCATGGGCATTGATAATGGCGATCTGAATTATACGGGATCTTTTAAAACAGATACACGGAATGCTTTTCAGGGACGTTTATTGGTAACCCTGCAAAAGGTTTCGCCGGGAAATGAATTTCGAATTATTGCAACCTCACCAGGCCTGGATGCGGGAACTTTGGTAAGAAAATAAATTATTTGAGGAAATGCGGCTTAATGCCCTATTACCTTTGAACATCATTTGGATCCGGCAGGCCATCATCCGTCAGCATCTGAACAGCCGTCGATGTTCCCAGGTCCGGATTGTCCCAAGCAGAAAGTACCCATACCAATTTTTTATCCGGTGTTACTTCGAAAATCTGAACAGAACCCGGCCATTCTTTTTGATTTTGATTGCCGCCAATCCAATTGCATATAATCGTATTTCCATTTTTCAGCCGGTTGGCTGTTTGAGAATTATATAGCTTGAATGGAACATCGGCCTGTGTCAATTCCCAGACGGTTTTCCCGGCAGAATCAACTTCCCGGGTATAATCCCGGGCATCGCCTGAAATTAATACGTTACCACTTAATAATTTGATAGCCGACCATGGAGATGGCGCATTTACAGACCAAATCTGATTTCCATCGAGATCATATTCGTTTACTTTGCCTTCTTTCATCAGTCCGACCAGGATGGTTCTGTTGGGTGTCAGGCGAACATGGCGAAATTGACCATGTGTGGTGGATGCTTCTGTGGGTATTATGATCTCCCGAAGCACTTTACCGGTAGCCGTATTGATAATTAAGACTTTTGCAGGAAATCCATTGAGAACCATCAGCACGCTGTCTTTCCCAATGGGCTCACAAGAGTGCGTTTCTGTTCCCGGTTGACAAACATACTCCCAGATCAGTTTTTTTTCCGGTGTCACGATTCCCGCTCCCGACATCCTCGCGAATACAATATTTCGGTTTGGCAACATGGTGATGTCGTCGAACTCCTGATTTGTCCCGGGCGAAGGGTGAAGAGGGATGGAATATTCCCATGCGATTTTTCCGTTGCGAACCAGGAAAATTTTTTGTGCTTCGGGATGCCGTGTGTCCCACTCACCTGCATATAGGAAAGAACGGCGATCCAGACCATTCTCAGAGGAAAGGTATTTTTTAAATGAAGTATCACGGGCCGGTTGCGACCGTGCTTGTAGAGAAATAAATGCGGAAGATAATAAAATGAATATCGAAAGAAAGGGCAAATTTTTCATCATAATCTGTTAAAAATTCAGAAGGCAACTTCCTGTTAGGGCGTAACTTCCCGTTGTATAAAGAAGGGACCGGTTTTATAAATGTTGTTCAATTTACATAAGAAATTTCTTCTCTAAATAAGAAATCAGACTGCAGCGGATCACACCCTTCAAACGCATATATATGAAAAAACACCTTTGTTATCTTCTCCGCATTCTCCTGTTACCGACATTGCCTGCGTTACTCTTCGCACAAAAGGATAAAACGTATGAGCTAACATCTCCGGATGGAAATATAAGCGTAAAAGTAGAAGCGGGCGGTAAACTGCAGTGGTCGGTTCAGCATAAAGGCCAGCAGATCATCGCAGCATCTGCTATTTCTCTCGACCTGGAGGATGCTGTGCTTGGTGATCATGCGACCGTTACTTCAGTGTCTTCAAAAAATGTAAACGACATTATCCATGCCAGCAACTATAAAAAAACAATCATACCCGATCAATACAACGAACTGGTCCTGCATTGCAAAGGCGATTTCGGGGTCATATTCCGTGCTTATAAGGATGCGGTGGCGTATCGTTTCTTTATAAAAAAGAAAGGCGATGTTATTGTAAAAAACGAAGAAGCCAATTTCAATTTTAGAGATGATTACAAATCTTTTATCCCCATTCAATGGGACTACCGCGATGGCAAAATATACAATTCCTCGTTTGAAGCCTTGTATCACGAAATCAGGCTTTCGCAATTTCCAAAAGACTCGCTGGCTTTTTTACCCTTGCTTGTAGAAGCCGGCGACAAAAAAGTGGTTGTGCTGGAAGCCGACCTGGAAGATTATCCCGGTATGTATCTCGATCTGAACAATTCGGGGAAGGGGTTGAAAGCAGTTTTTGCCGCTTATCCGACAGCGGCGCATGTGGTTGGTCTTAATTATATTCCAACAAAAAGAGAAGATTTTATCGCTAAAACGGTCGGCACCCGTAGCTTTCCCTGGCGGGTTGTTGTAATCTGCGATCAGGATAAAGATTTATTAAACCAGGATATCGTACAGAAACTTGCTTCGCCTTCCCGCTTGCAGGATATCTCTTGGATAAAGACCGGCCTGGTAGCCTGGGATTGGTGGAATGCCCTGAACATTTCGGGTGTTGATTTTAAAGCAGGCATGAATACTCCTACCTACAAGTACTACATTGATTTTGCCGCAGACAATAAAATTCCTTATATCATAGTAGATGGCGGATGGTCCGTGGGTGAGGATCTGATGAAGGTGAAACCGGGACTGAGTTTGCCTGATGTGATAAACTATGGAAAGGAAAAGGGTGTTGGTGTTATCTTATGGTCCACATGGCACAATATTGCAGAACAAATGGATTCTGTTTTTCCCGTATATGCCAGGATGGGGGTAAAAGGATGGAAGATTGATTTTATCGATCGCGACGACCAGGTAGCAGTGCGCTCCCTCTATGAAATTGCAAAGAAAGCTGCGGATTATAAGTTGCTGGTGGATTATCACGGTGCATATAAACCAACCGGTTTACAACGTACCTATCCAAATGTTATTGGCAACGAAGGTGTAAAGGGATTGGAGAATTATAAGTGGGCAAATGAAGATCAGCCAAAATATACGACTACCATTCCCTATATCCGGATGATGGCTGGTCCGATGGATTATACACCAGGCGCCATGCGCAACGCCACCCAGGCAGACTACCGGGTTGTTCCCGATAATCCTATGAGCAAGGGCACAAGATGTAATCAACTGGCGATGTATATCATTTTTGAATCGCCGTTTCAAATGCTTTCTGATAATCCGACCATTTATAAAAGGGAGAAAGAGTGTACCGACTTTATCGTAAAAATGCCAACGGTATTTGATGAAACGGTTGCTCTCGACGGTAAAGTCGGAGAATATGTTGTGTTGGCGCGCAGGAAGGGCGATACCTGGTATGCGGGCGCCATGACCAACTGGACGCCCCGCGATATTGAGCTTGATTTTTCCTTTCTGCCAGAAGGGAACTACGAAGCAGAAATTTTTAAAGATGGAATAAATGCCGACCGTGATGCCACGGATTACAAACGCGAAATCATACAGGTATCAAAAAACACAAAATCCGTTATAAAGCTCTTTCCGGGCGGCGGCTGGGCCGCCCGCATATATAAAAAATAAGACTGTGGTGGTGTCGGTATATCTTGTGACGATCATAAACGCTTTCATGCGACGAATATTCAGCCGCTATTGCCGAATCGCCATTCTTCTGGTTTATTTCTCGGTACCCACAGTTTCATTTGGTCAGGACAGTCATGGGCTGACCTGCGCCGACGTCAAAAACGGTGTATTTTATTTTTTGGATCACAGAGATAATGACCGTGAAACATTTACGAGAAAAGGTGGTTTGCAAAAGGAATCCAGTCCGAAAAAAAAGGAAACGATTTTTTGGGAAGTAAACTGGTTAAACGATTGCACCTATACCCTGAAATATCAATCGGGAGGCGAGAATCGTTCCGCAGGAAATATAAAGTTTATGGAAAAACATATTGTAGTCATCGAAATACTGCAGGTAACCGAGGACTATTTGACTTTTCGTTCTGCTTTTGATAAAATAACCAACAAAATCGTTTTAGCCGATACCCTGTGGATCAAGCAGCGACAATCTGTTTCCGGCAAGACGGTGAATAATCCGAATGCGGATAGTATTCTCGCGACCCGGATGAAAATAGAAGATAGTCTGGACGCGTCCTACGCGACGTTGTATGTTTACCGGCCCGGAAAGTTTTTGAATTCCATGATGAATTATAATCTGATGATTAATGACGAACCGGTCTGCGTTGTCAGTAACGGTTGCCGCGAAGTCCTTAAGTTCCATAAAACCGGCAGTTTCAGGATATCTGCCAAGATATATGGACCCGAACAGGTTGTTACACTGGACGTGAAGCAAGGTGAATCGTACTATATTCAATGTCTGTGCATCTGGGGAATCGCTTCTCACCCCGCACTAACAATCATGAACAAAGAGGAAGGTAAAGCGGGATTTGAGACGGCCGAAAAAGCGAACCTGATTCACAAGGAATAAAAAAAGTAATGCTATACATTTTTGGTAAAAGAACGGCCAGGATCGGGCACTATACAGATCATGACCATATTTGCTATCCATGCAAATCGTTTGACCGGGAAATTCTGATATTCAGGCCGTATTTCCATCTCTGCTTTATTCCGGTATTTCCGATTGGAGGCAATGAATATAGCATGCGCTGCAGAAATTGCGGCGATGATACCAGACTGGATAGTGTGATGGATAAATACCAGGCAAGGACGAAAACGCCTTTTTATCTTTATTCCGCCTGGATACTCGTTGGCTGTATTTCATTAGCCTGGTTTTATTGGAACAGCGTTACCACAAAACACAAAGCTGAATACATTGACAAGCCTTTGACCGGTGATATTTACACGATAAAGAAAGAAGAAAAAGATGGTGAGGTCTATTACTTTATGAGAGTGATACAGGCAGGCCCTTCTTCCGTCAAAGTTTTACACAATAATCTGGACTATGGTGATTTTGTGAGCAGTCTGTCCGACGATGATTATTTTGTTAAAGACGACACAATTGTCTTAAAAAAAACAGAACTTATAAGAATGCTGGATAATGGAGAAATATATTCGGTGGACCGGAGATATGGGAAGAGTAGAAATTTTGATCATGTCAAATAGCTCCATGAAAAAAATCTTTGTTTTCATTATTGCAGTTAGATGTTTGTTTGCAGAAAAACTGTGATGATCATCAGGTGCAAACTTACAACTATCCAATAATTTTTGTTCCTATTAAACGCCAGAATAATATTCCTGATAATTAGAAAACCTACAATCGGTATCATAAGCATAAATGCTAAAATGCCCAATCCAGGGTTGCAGGGGCCGCTGGGAGACATTTTTTCGAGCACTTCAATAGTAGTTATTGCAAAGGTATAAAAGATCAGTGTCGGCAAGAGAAGTTTAAAGAGTCATTTCATGATGTAAACATGATTATAAATTTTCGGACCCGGAAATATAGGGAACGAAATTAACAACCAATTTTGTTAAGTGTATCAATGTTTAAATGAAAAATACTCTTTCTAATAAATTCTTTCGAAGCTTAAATCTGTAGAACGGTCAATAACTGTTTTTACCTGGATACACGCTTTGTTCGTTTGGCGCGGGCATTATTGGCTCATGGCACTAGCTAAAAACGAGAACCAGTCGTCTCTAAATCCCAAATCCTGTTTGTCAAATTGAACTCCGTAAAAATATCCTTCGCTTCCTGGGTCGTCCATTTTTTCCAGTCAGGATTTAAATGATTGCCATACCATTTTTTTGCAAATTCCCAAACATTGGTAATGGGTTGCAGGTCACCTTTCGGCATATTATGCCTTACGGTCCATTGATCAACTTGTTCTTCGTCCTTGAAAACAAGCATGTTGCTGCAAGTATAAATTACATTGTTCCACGCATTTTTCATTGGAATCGGGAAATGCACGAAAAGCTTTTTTTCCTTCACCTTTCCATTTGTAATGTGAATGATTACCTGTTCGTCCTGTGCACCCAGGTTCGTTGTAATGGTCACGTCTCCATTCAGAAGCGCAGCCACACCCAATGAACACCAGGCGCAGTTTCCCCACCATATTCCTTTGGAAGATTTTACAAGGAAATTTGTCGGCGCCAATGAAAACGGATGTATTACCCAGACCTCAGCGTTTTTGGGATGCAATACAACACCATGGTATTCTTGTAAATCATACAATCCCTTTTCTACTTCTCCCGGGTCTGCTTTTAATAACTCCGTTAAGGTTTTAACATTTGGAGCAAACCCTTTATCAATGATATGTTTTAGAATAGTGTAATGTAAATGTCCCTTTGTAACCATTTGATTCTGTTAAATCAAATATACTCACTTTTCAAACTGAGTGATGACTCAAAACCAGGGCAAAGTGACCATTACATTCTCCGACTCAAAGCCTGGAAATATAATGGCAAACCCTGGATCGGGCTGATGGTCGGTGTTGACTTATTTAAATAAGAAAATGCTCATAATTTTGCTGCATGCCACCAATACCCGCCAATCCTAATATAAAGCACGTTTTTGTTCTGATGCTCGAGAACCGTTCATTCGATCATATGCTTGGATTCTCCGGTCTTACGGGGACAGATGCAGTCACCGGTCAACATACATCAATCGAAGGTGTCAGTTCGGCCAACACAAACAGTTACGACAACAAGAACTATCCGGCGACAAATGACGCGGCAAATACAATGGGATACGATCCGGGTCATGAGTTTAATGATGTTCTCGAACAGCTTTGTGGTGCAGGGACGAAATATACCGGAGGTGCATACCCGAAAATAAACAACACCGGATTCGTCAGTAATTATGCGACGACGAAGTCTTCCGGTGAAGGCGGAGCAAAAGATGGATTCGGCGAGATCATGAAATGTTATCATTCGCCAAGCGCCCTGCCCGTGATGATGGGGCTGGCGCGCGAGTTTGCCGTTTGTGATCACTGGTATTCATCTCTGCCCGGTCCGACCTGGCCCAACCGTTTCTTTGTACACGCGGCATCCTCCGGCGGTCTGGATCATAGTCCCACCACTTTAGAAACGCTTGAATGGGAAAAACTTAAAGGCTTTGTTTTTGAAAACGGATCTATTTATCAAAGTCTGGTCAGGGCCGGACAGCAATGGCGGATATATCGTGGTGTGAAGAGTCCGTTGTTTGGATCCATACCCAGCGTCGCGGCGCTCAAAGGCATTCAGATCAGGGACACCATAGCGTATGAGGATTTCGCGAATGATTTGAAAGGTGAATATCCATATGCATATACTTTTATCGAACCCAATTATGGTGATGTTATCAATAGCAGCTATACGGGAGGCCAGTCACAGCATCCTATGGATGATGTTCGTCACGGTGAGGCGCTGATTAAATCAACCTATGAAGCGATTCGAAATTCACCATTGTGGCTGAACAGTATGTTCATCATCACCTATGATGAACATGGCGGGTTCTATGATCATTTTGCGCCGCCGGCAGCAATTGCTCCGGGTGACACTTCGCCGTTTAGCATATTTAATTCATCTGGATTCGCTTTTGATCAATATGGCGGCCGTGTAGCCGCCATTGTTGTATCCGCCTATACACAAAAAAATATTATTAGTCATCTCCCCTATGATCATTCATCCATTCCCGCCACACTGGAGAAAATTTTCAATATGCCGGCGCTGACCAAAAGGGATGCTGCCGCAAATACCGTCGGATCACTGGCTTCTTTAACAAAAGCAAGACCTGATACCGGTGTTGGCGCGCCACCCAAATCGCTTCCTGATGTATCGGGCCCTCCGGCAGTTGAGGATGCATTGATTTCTGTGACGCATCCAAAGCCGGTTCCGGACAGTGCATCCGTTGAGGGTGGTAATCTTCCCGGGTTTTTATTTGTAGTTCGAAAAGAGCAAATGGAAAAGGCTGCTACAGCGGGGATTAAACCCGAAATGATAGAATCTTTCGTCACTACTCCAAAGACCAGGGGTGAAGCAAGAGCCTATCTTGAAACTGTGCTGCCGGGATTGATGAAGTGAGGGTGACATCCATGAAATATGACGCTTACCCAAAATTATTTGGTCCTGAATAAATTGTCAGCGAACTGTTCGTCGAAGTTTTTAACCGGGTCGCCGTTCATGTTATGATAAACCGCGCTCACAAAGATGGTCTGTGCGGCTCCCGCCACCGCCATCACGAAAAACGCGCCCATGACCACCAGGAGGATGCCGACAATGGGATTGATGAACTGACCAACAAAATATAACGGCAGACATATAATAAGAAAAGCCAGTAGCCGTAACAAGCCAAAACTGAACGTCGCTCCCAGGCTCTCGCCCCACTTTGCTTTCATCATTTGGGTCGAACGTTTGACTGCCTGCACCGGGCTCAGATTTTCATAGGCGATGATGGGCACGACGAAGAAAGTCGCGATGCTCCATACAATACCGATGAGTCCCGTGATAATTTTTCCCAGCCATCCCAGATTCTCCTGTAGTAGTTTAAGTGCAAATCCAATCGTAGCTGCAAAAAGCGACCAGGTGAAGATCGCGGCCAGTCTGCTCATACTAAAACGAAGACCTTTGCGAACAGACGGAATTTCACCATTAAAATAATCTTTCGTGCAATCGATCAGCGCGGTATTAAAGAAGGCGACGATGAAATAATTGACGAGGTAAAAAAGAAATCCTGCAATATAATTGAAGGCTTTCCCCTGTGTTCTGATTTCTCCGAGGTCCCAGCCTGCAGAGGCCAGCATACCCACTACAAATGAGCCGATGATGATGATCATCGAAAGACCCGAAAGTATCGGAAAGATGATCAGTTGTTTATTTGCTTTCAGCACTTTTAAGCTGTTCATCGAAAGTGTCCAGCCGTTGGAAAGTTTCTCAAATATGGTCATGTTGTTCGTTTAGAGGTTTATTAAATGTACTCAAAGGAACCGGCAATATGAAATGAGGGTGAGGGTTTTCTCCCCCAAATAAATACAGGGTAATATGGAAGCTATATTCAGGGATCGGTGAAAAATGTCGAAATTGGTTGTATGAAAGTGACCCTATGAACCTTTTATATAGTTTCCTGATCATCGGGACCTGTGTGCTGTTTATTGGCTGGGCGCCCAGAAGATCAAAATCCGGAAAGTCCGAGTTTAAGATTGGTCCTTTTCTTATCGCATGGATGATATTCCTGGTTCTTGCAGTCTTATTTTATCTTTTCATAAGAATTGGCATGGATCATTTGAGATGACCAGGAGTTCGGAAAGACTACTTTATAAATTTATCGACCTGGAATGTGCTGTCTGCCGGATAGTAGTTGACCAATGAATTGCCTGTATCCAATG
>Ga0066787_10000112_pt1 | contig 11707 bp, 13 predicted proteins | sample OrgsoiDNA2013047_FD_70942 | JGI IMG/M metagenome (GOLD analysis project Ga0066787, IMG submission 70942) | Permafrost soil microbial communities from the Arctic, to analyse light accelerated degradation of dissolved organic matter (DOM) -... | ecosystem: Environmental > Terrestrial > Soil >...
AGGAAAATCTGTTCAATCATATAGATATTGATCCGAAAAATTGTTTTATTCCGAACGGGGAGCTGCCTAAAGACAAAATGAAGACATATTGCGCCGAGTACGAACAATCCATCACAGACGCCGGTGGCATCGATTTACAGATTCTGGGTATTGGATCGAACGGCCATATTGGTTTTAATGAGCCAGGTTCCAGCCGTTTTTCAAAAACCCGTGTGACGCCTCTGGAAAATTCAACCCGTTTGTCCAATGCCGGAGATTTTGAAAGCGTAACCCAGGTGCCCCGGTTGTCCGTGACCATGGGTATCAGCACTATCCTCAAGAGCCGCAAAATAATCCTGATGGCCTGGGGAAGTAGTAAAGCAGTTGCTGTTCAGAAATCGGTGGAAGGCAACGAAACGGAAGAAATTCCGGCTTCCATCCTGCAACAGCACGAGGATACACTTTTCGTCACAGATGAAACAGCAGCAGCAGATCTTATCCGGTTTAGAGCACCCTGGCTGACGGGTGATTGTGATTGGAATGAAGACATACTCCGCAAAGCAGTGGTGAATACGGCACTCAAACTGGGTAAACCAATATTGAGCCTTACAGACAAAGATTATAACGATCACGGCTTGAGTGATCTCCTGGCTGTGAAGGGGGATGCTTATGAAATCAACCTTGAAGTTTTTTATATGCTGCGGGATAGTATCACGGGATGGCCTGGAGGGAAAAACCAACCCCTGCCGAATGCTCCGGAAAGAATGATGCCTTTCCCTAAAAAATGCCTGATTTTTTCTCCTCACCCGGATGACGATATCATTTCCATGGGAGGCACATTCATGCGTTTACATGACCAAGGGCATGAAGTTCATGTCGGTTACCAGACGTCTGGTAACATCGCCGTGACCGATGAATTTGTCACCCGTTTTATTGACTTTGCCGTAGGATTCGAATCATTGTTCGGGATCGACAATAAACGTTCCACAGAAATTCTTAGGAATGCGAAAAAATTTCTGAAGGAGAAGAAATCTTCCGGTATCGACTCTCCTGAAATCAGGAATATTAAAGGATTGATCAGACGTAGTGAGGCCAGTGCCACATGCCGCTATGTTGGTATTCCGGAAACGGGTATTCATTTTCTCAACCTTCCTTTTTATGAAACCGGAACGATTGAGAAAAAACCGATGAGTGAGGAAGACGTACGTATCACCGTTGAATTGTTACAAAAAATAAAACCTAACCAGGTGTATTGCGCTGGTGATCTGGCTGATCCGCACGGAACGCACAAAGTTTGCCTTGATGTAGTATTCGAATCCCTGAATCGTCTGAAGAAAGCAGGCGAATCATGGGTCAGTGAATGCTGGGTATGGCTATATAAAGGGGCCTGGCAGGAATGGGACGTAAGTGAGATTGAAATGGCTATTCCGATGAGCCCGGACCAGGTACTTAAAAAACGGTTTGGCATTTTTATTCATCAGTCACAAAAAGACATGGTGCCATTCCAGGGGAGTGACAGTCGTGAATTCTGGCAGAGGGCAGAAGACCGCAATGCCAATACTGCAAACGTATATGCGCAATTGGGTCTGACCAAATACGCGGCCATGGAAGCGTTTAAACGGTGGCATTTCTAGTTCATTGTTCACTATCGGCAGGCCTGACTGCTTATGTTTCCGACATAAAAACATCTCTTGAAAGACCCGCGGACAAACATCATAAATGCTTCAAAACGTCAAAAAGATGCGATGCAGGCATCAAAAAATGGCCGGCTAACGTATAAAATCGCCTGGAAAATCAAGTCTTTCCGGTTAAAGTTTTGGATCGGCATACTTGTTTTGGCAGCAATTCTTACCGCATTTCCGTTCTTTTTTAATAGCATCGAAGCCAGGAATGGTTTCGTATTTAACGACTTTATATTACAAAGGATCCCACCCAGAAATGTGTCCGCTGCCGTTTTCTTCCTGATCTGGTCGACCTGTTTATTGCTGGTCATCCGTATATTCAGAGACCCCATGATGCTGCTGCTGGTTTTATGGGCCTATAATGGCGTGACACTGGTCAGAATGGCATGTATCGGATTGCTCTCCCTGAATCCACCCACTGGCCTGATTCCACTTGCAGACCCGATTACCAACCAATTTTATGGAAAGCATTATATTACACATGATCTGTTCTTTTCAGGCCACACAACAACCGTATTCCTGATTTTTCTTTGCCTGAGGAAGAAATCGGACCGTATGTATGCTTTTTTTGCTTCGGTGCTGCTTGGTATCTTGCTGCTGGTTCAGCATGTGCATTATACCATAGACGTGTTGGCGGCTCCCGTTTTTACGTATGCTGTATACCGTTTGGCTTTGGTATTTACGAAACGGGAAAATGAGCTGGCATTGATGCCACAAGCGGTAACCGTTAAAGAACTGCGATCCGATACGAAGTAGCCTGTTTAGGCGTTATGATAAACCGAGGCTCCGACCACGGGAATGAGAATTAAAAACATGGCTGGTTAATAGCACTTTATTCATTAATTTTGCCAATAATAAAAAAATCATAATTATTTTTAAGTTAATTTCAACCTGTTCAAATATGGGTTTTATGCAGAATGTTTCCCCTGCTAAAGACTTAAATGCTACCATGATATGAAAAAATTACTATGCCCTGAATTCTTTCTAGGTGAAAAGGTAACCCCGGAGCAAGCAGCTTTTTTCCATAAAAATGGGGTGATCGTATTTCGCAATGTCCTGAAGCCAGAAACCGTTGCATTTTTTATCCAGGAAATTGACAGGATTGAAAAACTATTGCTTGAAGAAGGTAAAGACAAAATCAATGGTGTTCCTCTAAAATTCGGAAAGGATCACAACGGGAAAACCATTATCCAGAGAATCTGTTTTTTATCCCTTTTCAGCCCTACGTTCCATGAGTTTCTGAATGACCCGCGACTAGTAGCTTTACTGGAACTTTTACAACCATACGAAGGACGGATTGCCGAGAATGAAAAGGACGGCCTTATTCTCAACCATTATGTGCGCACACCGGAGAGTAAATTTTCCCAGATGGGATGGCACACTGATAGTCCGCGGGATTTATTTCTGGGGCAGAAGATCATGCCAATGCTTAATGTAGGTATCCACCTGGATCCCTGCCCGTTTGAAAGTGGTGGTCTGCGCGTACTGCCGGGTACCCATACACAGGGTGTTCTTCGATTGCTTTTTAAGAAAAAATACTTCATAGACAATAACCCGGATGCTCGTGAAATTGGATTTGATATCAATGCGGGCGATCTGACCGTTCATGACGGCCGTATCTGGCATCGCGCTCAGCAATCTCCCTATGTGGGGGAAGCCAGCCGCCGCCGCGTGATGTATGTACCTATTATAACGGGAAAATACATGCCCAAGGACGAAAACAGTAAAACACCTTTTTACCATCGTTTCGCTTCCAAAGTTCAGAACTAGGGATAAAACGAAACTTAAACGAATCGAAGATGTCTTTTGCCCTCATTACAGGAGCCAGCAAAGGAATAGGAAAAGCCATTGCCGAAATCCTGGCTGATCGCGGATATGACCTCCTGTTGATCGCCAGGTCTTCAGATCAGCTGGAAAAAGTGTGTACTGACATACATGGGGTAACAAACCGAAACTGCCAGTGGCTCGCACTTGATCTGGCCCTCGACCAGTCAGCAGAAAACCTGTACGACTGGTGTTCCAAAAATCAATTCGATATTTCTGTTCTTGTAAATAATGCTGGTTATGGTCTGAGCGGAAACTTTGAAAACTATTCCGTTCAGGAACATGCGGAAATGCTCCATGTCAATATTATCACACTCACAAAGTTGACGCGATTGTTTCTGCCCGGGTTACTAAAACAACCCGCCGGGTATATTCTCAACATTGGCAGCTCAGCGTCTTACCAGGCGGTTCCGTTTCTTTCAGCTTATGCAGCCTCAAAATCGTATGTATTGAGCTTCAGCAGAGGCCTCTACCAGGAACTCAGGAAAACTAGTGTATCCGTTACCTGTGTTTGCCCTGGCCCGACGGACACCAATTTTGTAAACCGCGCCCGCGTCGGGGTCAGGGGTCAGAAAGCGGCAGAACGTTTTGGTATGTCGCCGCAAACTGTAGCTCGTATCGCAGTCGAAAGCCTTTTTCGCCGGAAACCGGAAGTGATTACAGGCGGTATGAATAAACTCAGTGCTTTTTTTGCTTGGCTGCTTCCGAAAACCGTTGTGGAAGGAGTGGCTAAAAAGCTATACGACTAAAAGAAATTTGAAAACTTGAAAATGGGGATTCTGAAGAAATCCGTTGTCTTATCTTTTTATATAGCAGCATGCACGATCGTGCATGCCCAATCCGAAACAAAAAGGATCCTTACCGGTGCTTCGCAGACCGGTAAATATTTCCCCTTGCTGAGAGGAAAAAGAGTGGCCGTTGTTGCAAATCCGACTTCACAGATCGAAGGGACATCTCTTGTGGACAGCCTCCTGCACGCAGGAATCCAGGTCGTAAAAGTATTCGGTCCGGAGCATGGATTCCGTGGTAATGCCAGTAATGGCGTGATTGTGGCGGACAGCCATGATCCGGTTACCGGAATACCGATCGTTTCACTTTATGGCAGGAAATCAATGCCTTCCAGGGAAGATCTCATAGACGTGGATATTCTCGTTTTTGATATCCAGGATGTAGGCGCACGATTCTTCACGTATATCATTACACTCCAGCATGTGATGCAGTCCTGTGCGGAGTTTCGTAAAACGCTGTTGATTTTAGACAGGCCAAATCCAAACGGATTTTACGTGGATGGCCCCGTTCTGGAGGATTCTCTGCGATCCGGGGTAGGACTGCAGCCCATACCGATTGTACATGGAATGACCATTGCTGAACTGGCAAAAATGATCAACGGGGAAGGCTGGCTGCCCGGGCATAAAAAATGTGATCTGCGGATCATTCCTTTAAAAAATTACACCCATGCAACACCATACATACTTCCGGTTTCTCCATCACCCAATCTGAATACCGCACAATCTATCCTGCTTTATCCAAGTTTATGTTTATTTGAGGGAACGGTGGTGAGCCCTGGTCGCGGGACAATCAGGCCCTTCACACTGCTCGGTGCGCCGGCATTCGTTGGCAAATTTGATTTTTCATTTACACCGGTATCTATTTCAGGAATGAGCGAACATCCATTATATGAAGGGTTGGTTTGTTACGGACTAAACCTGGAAGATTATGATACGCATCTTCTGCGCGAAAAAAAACAGATCAACCTGCAATGGTTAATCGAATGTTATCAGGCTTATCCGGATAAAGAAATATTCTTTGACGCATCGCAGAGCAAACAGATCGGCAATTTTGATAAACTCGCAGGAACTTCTACGCTGCGGAAACAAATTATTGCTGGTGCAACGGAGGAGGATATCCGCAAAAGCTGGGAACCAGCACTCTCCCGTTTCAAACTAAAAAGAAAAAAATACCTGCTCTATTTCTGAGGATGATGTATGAGAATTGACCGCGGTCCCTATTCTTAAATTCCAAAATTTCAAAATTGCTTTACGTCTGTATAGACTTAAAAATGATTAATTTCACTGACTAAAATCTTCAGTTATGGCAAAAAAAGATTTATCCAGGCGCGACTTTATTCATACCGCAGGTAAGGCAGGGGTAGTAGCAGGACTATCAGGATCCGTTCTGACTTCATTGGCGAACGCGAATTCAGTTCATCCAAAAAATCTCCTTACTCCAGATCCCATTCCATATAAACAATTACCCCTTCCCTATGCATACAATGCGTTGGAACCGGCTATTGACGCACAAACCATGGAAATACACTACACCAAACATGCTGCGACCTATGCAAAAAATCTCGCAGAGGCAGCAGATGCAGAAAAAGTGGATACATCCAAGCTGACGCTGGAGGAACTGCTGGCGTCTGTTTCAAAATACTCAGCCAAAATGAGGAACAATGCCGGCGGACATTATAACCATTCCCTGTTCTGGCAACTAATGGCTTCGCCGGGCAAAACGTCCGTGCCCTCTGTTGAACTGATGACGGCCATCCAGCGGGATTTTGGTTCGATGGATGTATTAAAATCAAAATTCAGTGATGCGGCGAAAAATCGCTTTGGAAGCGGCTGGGCATGGGTGATCGTTAAGAAAGACAACAAATTGGATGTAGTTTCAACGGCTAATCAGGATAATCCCCTAATGGATATCAGCGACGCCAAAGGACAACCGCTGTTTGGCCTCGATGTCTGGGAACACGCGTACTATCTGAAATATCAAAACAAAAGACCCGATTATATTTCCGCCTGGTGGTCAGTAATTAACTGGGATTTTATTAATAACCGTTTTGGAAAAATCAGTTAGCCCGGGAAAAAATTTGTGATAGGCCTGGCAACATGATAGAAAATTGCTGATTATTGATTGCTATTGAATCAGGTAATTGATAGCTGATAACCAATAATTGATATTATCCAGAGACTTTTAAAAATTAAAAAGTAACCCGAATCCCATAATGTTGGATTTTGAAATATCCAATGTTTTCATATAAGAAAACCGGAATTCAAGATTATGGCTTCCGTGACCTACCCCCAAACGAACGCCGAGATTGCCCACGGGGCCGAATCCTGACATCTTAGCGGTATAATCATACCCCATATCATCAGTAGCAACATATTGATGCGAATGGTATCCAAAGCCTGCACCAGCAAAAAATCCGAATTTATCCTCGACCTCTTTTGTCGCTCCTGCTCCATAATTATAATTGATCATCAGGGGTATATCAAACATATAACCCAGGGAATTATCTTCAACATCCTGGCTGTTATAAGAACCTGTTATTCCAAAACTCAGGGGAAGTCCGACGCTAAAAGATGTATTGTCAGCTTCCGTGAAATTAATCCGGGGTGAATACATGATTCCTCCTACCGGAACGGATGAAATGCCCGGAGATGACTGAAGAAGAACATTAATTCCGATACCCTGCATAAAAGTCTGCGAAAAAGCGAAACCTGACAGGCAAATCGCTATTACTGAAAAAACGAGTTTTTTCATGTTTTGGGTTTTAAAGGTTAAGGTGAAAACGGCGTATACGGGGTATTTATTGCGGTTCCCAGGCGCCCGGTTTATTCATGGTCTGATCTGCCAATGGCTTTTTCAATATTTTTATCCGGAATCAGCCACCGGACGGCAGTTACGCAAAAAAGAATAGCAGAAAACAGTGTATTATAGTAAGCCAGTGCTATGGCCATGGCATAACACACAACGGAAAATATACCCTTCTGTTTCATTCTTGCAAATGCGATTACCAGTTTTGGGTTATTCGTCGTGATCTGCTCAATACAAATTTGGAGTATCGTAAAAGATATTCCGCAAATCAGGAGTAAAATGGCGTAAAGGGCCACCGTATTTGAGGCATAGTGATTCTCTCCCATCCACCCCGTTGCAAAGGGTATCAGGGATATCCAGAAAAGCAAATTCATATTCGCCCAGATGATGCCGGCGTTCACGTGACTCACTGTGCTGACGAGATGATGATGATTACCCCAGTATATGCCTATGAAAATAAAACTTAACAGATAACTTGAAAATACAGGCCACTGATCGCTTAGAGCGGCCCAACTCGTATCGTGCGGCGTTTTAATTTCCAGCACCATAACAGTGATAATAATGGCTATGACGCCATCACTAAAGGCTTCGAGCCTGGTTTTATTCATTTTTGGCGTTACAGTGTTTTCCGCTTTTAAAAGACCGCCTGAGTAGATTGAAAATAAAGACGGAACTGTTATGACGACTAGCCTTCCTGTTCAAGGATGGCCGGATGAAATTGAGAAACCGCTTCCTGAATCCAGGGTGGAAGATTTTTTTCCTGAACAGTCCATGTATTGTTTTCTAAAAGCATATTGATGTAAAAACGATTTCCCCGGTCGTCGCTTACGTCAACATGGTATACGGGACCGACGATTCCATTGCTCTTTCTGAAATTGAATTCTCTCAATCGCCCCTCTGCCTTTATCAATTTCGAAAACTGCACATTTTTCAATACTGCCATACAGCAAATGTAATTCTTCCTGTATAATAATTTACGTTTTAAAACGGTATGATTTAAAGATTATTCCCATTCCTAAACGGATACTGGTAATTTTATTAACAATTAGTTTATAAATCAGAAATACTGACTATTTTGATACAGTCTGATTTTCCGGAACTTTGCGAAAACCTTTTACATGTCGATAAAATTGCAGGACCTGACCCTGGAACAGGTTGAGAAATTGGTCGAGGAGCATGAAATGACCCCCGCGTTCGTGGGACAAAACCTCTATATCGCCAGCGGGCCGCATCATGAGATACTGGTCAGCGTTTTGTCCAACGGCTTATATCAGATGGAATTACTTGATAAAAAACAAATGGAAGAATCGTTGCAACGGACTATCAGGGCATTTCAGGAATATACGTCCTCGGCAAAATCCGGGATCTGAATATTTTGCACCTTTAATTTTTTATCGATCGGTCTCCACAGCGTTGAGTATGATCTCCTGCCGAACGGTTTTGATTCGCCTGGTCTTGTCTTCCTCTCCCAATAAAATTCCCCAGGGTTTCAGGCTCTCAACCCGATCGAATATGATCTTGGAAACGGCAATAACCGGTATTGATAAAAACATGCCGGATACTCCCCAGATCATTTCACCTATCACAACTCCTAAAACGGTGATCAGTGGATTTATTTTGACTTTGGATCCGACTATAGCCGGCAGTAATATATTACTGTCCACGAGGTGAGTGATCACGAGGGTGGCCAGGACCAGAAATACTTTCCCGGCTATGGCTGCTGTTGCAAATGTGATAAGTACGCTGATCAGCATGGCCGTAAAAATGCCAATATAAGGGATGATGTTAAAAAGTCCTGTAATAATTCCGAGCAGCACGGCATATTTGATACCCAGTATCCAGAAAGCAATACAGACGACTCCTGAAACGATACACATTTCGATCAATAAACCGGAAATATATTTACGGAGTATCTGTTGAACCTGTTCGACAATTTCATGAACCATCAGCGAGTTCTCTTCCAGGAAAACGGAAATAAGAAAATGCATGATAATTCTCCTATAGGTAAGAAAGAAAAAAGTATATATAAAAGTAAAAACCAGGAACAACAACAATGATGAGAGAGAAACGAGCGTGACACCTACAACAGCGGTACCGGAATCCAGCACTTTGCTGGTGGCCGACTTCACATAAGTCATTTGCTTATACGCGTTGATATGAAATTTAACGGCAATCCAGTGTTGAACTTCGCCGTAAGAATTGTTTAACTGCATTTTGAATTGTGGCCAGTCATCAGCCAGGTTGCTGATTTGTACAGCTACAATATAAATGATGGTTGACACAGCTGCTAGCAGCATAAGTACAGACAATATAGAGGCCAGGCCTCTCCGGAAGCGGAATTTTTTTTCGAGGAATGAAGCCAGGGGCAATAGCAGTATCGAAAACAAACAGGAAAATATTAACGGACTCAGCACTTGTTTCCCTTGAATCACCAGATAACCAATGGCAACAACACTAACAAGTACGGAAGCCAATTTATGGTAAAACGGCAGTGATTTGAATTGGAAGGGCATGTTGAAAATTAAAAGATAAAAAGTAAAAATTAAATAGCTGAAAAATCCGCTGTGTCCCGGCGTTAAGTCATATAATGTACAAAAGTTTTGCTTTTTCCTTTTTACTTTTTCCTTTTATTAAATCGGGCATGATTTTTAGATCGAATAATACAGATCATCTATTGTTGAACAAATATCGCAGCGCCCCCAATTACATGAAAACAAAGAAAATACTGATTGCCGCCGGTATCACCCTCACGGCCTTGCTCGTAATACAAATGCTAAAAAGTAAAAAGGCTGAAAAACGGCGACTTTCGGTGGTTGCTGAGGAAGGGTATGAAACAGCTGAAGACATTCTTTTCCCCAAAAAGAAATTCATTCGTTTGGGATGATACTTGATTTGTATTTTGGCTCCTGATATTTTCGGAAAAGACAATCAGCATTAAGTTGCACATTACTGACTATTATATTGACTATCAATGTCTTATATAATTACGTATAATTCAACCTCAAGACATTCTTCATGCAGGATCGGCTATTTCTGTTTGGCAGCCATACGGAAAGCCCTTTTACTTCGGGTAAACAAAGAAAATCTCCTGTTTATACTTTTTAGTATAAACGGTTTCGTAAATTTGCAGCATGAAGACAGATCTCATTCAACCAAAATCCCGGGAAGCTGAAAATGAACTGAGTACGATCGAAAAGACCGTATTCAGCGACTACAAATACGGGTTTGTGACAAAAATTGAGGCGGACGAAGCTCCGAAGGGTCTGAATGAGGATGTAATTCGTTTTATATCTGCCCGAAAGAAAGAACCACAATGGATGCTCGACTGGAGGCTGAAAGCGTATCGATACTGGTTAACCATGAAGACACCGGATTGGGCTAACATAAAATACCCCCCGATCGACTACCAGGAAATCATCTATTATTCCGCTCCTAAACAAAAGATCAATCCAAAAAACCTGGATGAAATTGATCCCGAGTTATTGCGGACTTTTGAAAAACTGGGTATTTCGCTGGATGAACAGAAAAGACTTACCGGCGTTGCAGTAGATGCGGTAATCGACAGCGTTTCTATAGGAACATCTTTTAAGGGCCAACTCGCCGAACTCGGTATCATCTTTTGTTCCATGAGCGAAGCGATCCAGGAACATCCGGATCTGATACGCGAGCACCTCGGTTCCGTGGTCCCCATTACAGATAATTACTTTTCCGCTCTGAATGCAGCTGTGTTCAGCGACGGTTCATTCTGCTATATTCCAAAAGGAGTTCGCTGCCCAATGGAACTTTCAACCTACTTCAGGATCAATGCCGAAAATACCGGTCAGTTTGAAAGAACGTTGATCGTAGCAGAAGCCGGGAGTTATGTCAGCTACCTGGAGGGTTGTACTGCTCCTATGCGAGATGAGAATCAACTACATGCTGCGGTTGTGGAGCTGGTGGCCATGGAGAATTCAGAAATAAAATATTCGACGGTTCAAAACTGGTATCCGGGCGATAAACAGGGCCGCGGCGGTGTGTATAATTTTGTAACAAAGAGGGGCATCTGTAAGGGCAACCATTCAAAAATATCCTGGACGCAGGTGGAGACTGGATCAGCTATTACCTGGAAATATCCGAGTGTTATTTTGAAAGGGGATTTTTCCGTAGGCGAATTTTATTCGGTGGCTGTAACAAATAATTATCAACAAGCCGATACAGGAACCAAGATGATGCATCTCGGTAAGAATACCCGCAGCCGGATTGTATCCAAAGGTATTTCTGCGGGATTTAGCAATAACAGTTATCGCGGACTGGTACATGTGAGTAAGAATGCTTCTAACTCCCGCAACTTTTCGCAGTGTGATTCATTGTTACTGGGCGATAAGTGCGGGGCGCATACCTTTCCCTATATTGAAGTAAGAAACAATACTGCGATCGTTGAACATGAGGCGACCACTTCAAAAATCGGGGAAGACCAGATTTTTTATTGTAATCAGCGCGGGATTGACACTGAATCCGCAGTGGCCCTTATTATAAATGGCTTTGCAAAAGAAGTCATGAACCAACTGCCCATGGAGTTCGCCATTGAAGCCCAAAAGCTGCTGGCGATCAGCCTCGAAGGCAGTGTAGGATAATATGGCCGGTCATCG
>Ga0066787_10000113_pt1 | contig 11632 bp, 5 predicted proteins | sample OrgsoiDNA2013047_FD_70942 | JGI IMG/M metagenome (GOLD analysis project Ga0066787, IMG submission 70942) | Permafrost soil microbial communities from the Arctic, to analyse light accelerated degradation of dissolved organic matter (DOM) -... | ecosystem: Environmental > Terrestrial > Soil >...
CAAAATAAATACTATTTCTGACAAAGTTAAATATTACGATCTAAATATGCATCGGTACCTACCAGAAGGTAAAATGTTAATATGTTAACCATCAATTACTTATACAAGTGATATTTAGTCACTATAAATAAACGGGAAAATCCCCCCTCTTTTCTATTGGAAAAACGGGGGGACAATTTCTATCCCTGTAACCTGTTAAGGTCTGTTAATTGGTTGTTTGTGGGTGATCTTTTGTTTTATGTTTTATTGAATAATCAGTTTCTTGACGGCCGAATAATTTCCTGCGTGCATCCTATAAAAATACATGCCTTTGGCCACGCCTGACGTATTCAGATCATACTCATAATTTCCCGCTGCTTTTATCGTATTCACCATCACGAGAACCGGCCTTCCCTGCATATCGTAGAGCATCAGTTCAACTTCACTGGCGGCGGGTATGCTGTAATTGATCCTTGTATTCCCATAGAACGGATTCGGGTAATTCTGACCCAGGTAGTACGAGAATTCAACCGATGCCGAATCTTCGGTTGGTATAATATGAATCGTCTGCGGAGTCTTGACTGACGGTGCGACACCTCCGTAGTTCGCAACATAGTTACCATTTCCTGCGTCAAAGAAAACATACGATATTCCCTTGATGGTTTCTGACGTTGTATTGACCGTTAGTCCGTTTTGGGTAAGAGAAATCAGACTGCCCGATGCAATAGCACTCGGCAGCATGCCTTTTAAGTTCAGCGCTTTTGGATCCTGCGTCACGGTAAAGCCCAACAGATTATTATTCCATGTATAATTACTGAACGTGGAATTATTTCTTGCATCCAGCCATTCCAGCATTTGTTTTCCGGAAACGACCGGTATCTGCAGGTTCTGTGCCGAATTGATGATCGCATCCGATCCCTGTGACAAAACCAGATCCGTATGCATGTTCGCGGTGAACACACCGTAATATCCTTCGGGACCCGTCGCCTTACTCAACAATGCATCCACTTCAGCCGGATAAAACTGACCGGATTCATCGGTCATCTGGGAAGGAGCCTGGTAACAATCAATCAGGCTTCCATCAAGGTCTGCAAAACGCATCGGTGATCCTGAGCCGGTAAACATTCCTGGCTTTCCGCTGATCCAGGTATCGGGCCAGTAATAATAGTTCACATCGAATCTCATACCCCTCGCTACTTCCGCTTTTGGTAAAGATGCCCAGTCGCTCCATGATAAACAATGTATTCGATGTGAGACCTGCGGTATTGCCACATAGTAAGCTGAGTTGAATGCCGCGAATTGCGTGTTGAAATAATTATCCAGTGTGGCCGGTGTCCAGACCCCGCAATCCGGATTCAGATGCATGCCGATTTCAAAACCCTGATTCTGGAATGATGCGATCTGCGCATTGGTAATCGGTGTGGTTGAATAAATATAGGATGTGCTCCGAATCGTATTCCAATTGGCAACATCGCTGGCAGTATTCGTACTGCTCAGTGATATATATTGATTCATTCTGCCGATCGTGCCTCCATTTCCATGATCGTCTCCGGTCATAACAATCGCCGCCTTCTTTCCTTTCGGCAGGAACCAGAAACGAGGTAGCGGTTTGCGATTATAACTTCCCGCCATGATAATATTGGTCATCAGTCTCTGTTGTTCATCTGCCTGTGGTATGGCTACTTTATTCAGATTTACATAATCCGGTTGCGGATCGAACGACGCATTTCCAAAGAACATATCATCGGAACGGATCGGGGGCTCCTGTCCGTCTCTTTTTTCTCCAGCCCATGCCGGGTTACCCTGACGGGTATACACAACCGATTTTGCCAGGTCGTATGTAAAGGCAATAGCCTGTCCGCCGAGTGTTCCCACATTCCGGCTTGTAACTGCCGGATAGATGGTCGCCGTGCTGACGTCGGAATAAAGGGTAGCCAGAACATTTGTTCCCGTATTGACAGTATACAAATCTGCCGGACCATGATACTGCATTGTTTGATTTACGATACCAACACCAGGACCGGTACTTGTATTTACCAGCAGGTATTTATCGGTAAGCGTTCCGCCGGTTGGCGTGATTCCCAGGAGACCGGCGAGTTGCGGATCCGGGCTGAAAGTTATTAAAGTACCGCCCGCAGTCGCCCAGTTCGTCAAAAGAGTAACCTGTGCGGATGTCAATGCGATATCTCCCACAATAACTGCATCATATTTATTAAGCTCTGTTGAAGTGATGACAGAAATGTCCAGTGCATTAAATGCATTCCATCCTTCAGCTCTTAATATTTCCACCGGATAACGACTGAATGGGTTTGCGCCGGAACTGATAAGTAATATCGGTCCGCCGGGTCCATTCGCCGGATTTGGAAGTGTAACCGGAACCTTCGTTGTGAATGTCCATACGCTATCCGCTGCCATGGCATTACCTGCCACGTCTTTTATTTTATTTGTTCCCGTACCACCCTTTACCGTAATCGTATAGGTTGTACCTGTTGAGAGTGCCGAAGTAGGTGTAAGCATCGCACTGTTTTCAACACTGTTATATGTAACGGTTGCCGGGACCGCTGTGGCACCATTCTGAAGAAATACACTACTCCCAGTGACTGATGAAGGAGTCAGCGGTTCGCTGAAGAATACGTTAATTCCTTCAGTAGTCAATACGCCGGTCGCACCCGCAGGCGGACTTGATACGGCGATCGTCGGCGGAATTGTATCCACTGTCGGAATAACGCCGCTGAATATGGCGTCCACCCAATAATTTTCCTTTTGATATGTGCCTGTCGGGAATATGGGGGTTGAACTGTATTGGAATACACCGTCAACACCATCGGTTCCGTCTGCCAACGCCGTCAGCGGATTATTTACGACTGCTGTCGCAAAGAAATTACCTGTGCTCGTATAATTTCCTGCACTGCTGAAATAGCAAGCAACGTAGGTAGTGTTTGCGAGAATATTTACAGGTGTATTGAATAATACCTGTTGCCAGCCTGTACTTGTTTCTCCGGTAAATACCGCTTGTGCCAGTCGGGTACCGGTACCTGAATACAATTCGCCTGTATGGGTACCATTATTGCCTGCTGATTTATAAAACCGCACGCCGATGATCTGACCGGCGATCGTAGAACGGAATTTTACGCCCAACTCAATCGCTGATGCATCATTTTCGACCGGTGTGGATGGAGTCTGTGTAGTAAATATGGTAGCGGTAGTGAATGCCGAAACCGTAACGGTTACCTGAGCCGAACTGACTCCTCCATTCAGCGACAAATTAAATATATAAACACCCTGCACCAATCCGGTTACCGTAGTGGTAACTGTAGTGGGCGTTGCAACAGCAGGTGAATTCGGACCCGAAACAAATGTCCAGAGATAACTGGTAATTGTTCCGGAAGATCCGCTTCCGTTTAATGTTGTTGAAGAAGCGGGCAGGCTTATGGTTTGATTTACACCGGCATTGGCTACCGGTGGTGGAACGGCATTGACGGTAACGGTTACCTGGGCAACACTTACTCCGCCATTCAATGACAACTGGAACACATACGATCCCTGGATCAGTCCGGTAACTGCCGTTGAAACTGCTGATGGTGTTGAAATAGTTGGAGTATTCGGACCTGAAACTAACGTCCAGGCATAACTGCTAATAGCTCCCGTTGACCCACTGCCATTCAATGTAACGGATGAAGCGGGCAAAGTAATTGACTGGTTTGTACCTGCATTTGCCACTGGCGGTGGAGCGGGGTTTACCGTCACAGTCACCTGAGAAGTACTTACGCCCCCGTTCACTGACAATTGAAATATATACGTTCCCTGTATCAATCCGGTCACCGTTGTTGAAGCAGCGGCCGGTGTAGTAATGGTTGGTGTATTCGGACCTGAAACATTTGTCCATGTATAACTGGTTATGCTCCCGGTTGAGCCGCTGCCATTCAGGGTAACGGATGATGTTGGTAAACTAATGGTTTGATTTGTTCCGGCATTCGCAGTCGGTGTTACATTGCTGCTGAATATGGCGTCCACCCAATAATTGCTTGAATGGAAGGATGAACTCGGGAAGATAGGGGTGGTTGCTGAATAATTATAAACGCCGTTCGTACCGTCCGTTCCGTTGGCCAGCGCTGTCAGGTTTCCGTTAGTAATGGCCGTTGCCAGACCATTATCGTCTGCAACGTAATACCCTTTTGCGTTATAGTATGCGGCCACATAAGTTGTTCCGGATACAATGGCAACGGGTGTCGTGAAATTAACGGTTTGCCATCCCGATGCTGTTTCTCCTGTAAAAGTTGCCTGAGCCAGTCTGGTTCCGGTAGATGAATATAATTCTCCGATATGTGTGCCGGTAAAGCCGGTTGTTTTATAAAAACGTACTCCGGTAATAAATCCATTCAATGTACTTCTGAATTTCACACCCAGTTCAACAGGAGCGTCCAGACCTGGCGTGCCGGTAGGGGTCTGTGTTGTGAAGATGGTTGCAGTGGCAACCGGAACAACAACGCTGACGGTTACCTGCGACACACTTACACCTCCGTTTAAAGATAATTGAAATACATAGGTTCCCTGGATCAAGCCGGTGACAGTGGTTGAAACCGCCGCCGGTGATGTAATGGTCGGCGTGTTCGGACCGGATACCCGCGTCCACGCATAACTGGAAATACTTCCCGTTGACGCACTGCCATTCAGCACACAGGATGTGGCCGGTAAATTAATCGTCTGATTCACACCGGCATTGGCAACCGGTGGCGCTACTGGGTTTACGGTTACCGTAACCTGCGACGTGCTAACCCCTCCATTAACCGATAACTTGAATATATAGGTGCCCTGGATCAAACCGGTGACAGTTGTTGAAACCGTAGCAGGTGTTGTTATTGCAGGCACACTCGGACCGGAAACATTTGTCCAGGCGTAGCTTGTTATTGTACCTGTTGAACCGCTTCCATTCAATGTTACGGTTGAAACCGGCAATGTGATGGTTTGATTAGTACCTGCATTGGCCACCGGCGGCGGTGCCGGGTTTACAGTGATGGTTACCTGCGATGTACTTGCACCACCATTTATTGAAAGTTGGAACACATAGACTCCCTGGATCAATCCGGTAACGGTAGTGGATACAGCGGCAGGTGTTGTGATAGCCGGTGTATTGGGCCCTGAAACTTTGGTCCATGCATAACTCGTGATGGTGCCTGTTGACGCACTGCCGTTCAGCGTGACCGATGATGTAGGTAAGGTAATGGTCTGGTTAGTTCCGGCGTTCGCCGTCAATGTCACGATGTTATTAAAAACTGCATCCACCCAGTAATTTCCTTTTTGATAGGTATTGGTCGGATAGGCTGCCGTTGCTGAATAGAGATACAGACCATTTGATCCGTCTGTACCGTCGGCCAAACCGGTAAGCGGATTGTTTACGATTGCTGCTGCAAAATAATTATTAGTTGAGCTGTAAAATCCTGAACCGCTGAGGTAGGCCGCAACATAAGTCGTATTCGCAACAATATTAACCGGTGTGCTGAAACTAACTGTTTGCCATCCTGTGGCAGTTTCTCCTGAAAAAGTTGCCTGTGCCAGTAATGTACCGGCAGTATTATATAATAAACCCTGGTGTGTGCCCGTATTGCCACTTGCTTTATAAAAGCGAATGCCCGTTACCAGGCCATTGACCGATGATTGAAATTTAGTACCAATCACGATGCCGGTCGTATTGTCTCTGCCCGCGGTAACGGATGGTGCCGTTGCACCAAATATATTACACGGACAATTCAATGAGGAGCCTACATTAACTGTAAATGTGATAGACGGAGCAGAAGCAGTCGCCGTGAAATTTCCGGAGTCGTCAATTCCTCTCGCTTTAATAGTATATACACCATTGGCCGGTGGCGTCCAGCTATAGGTCCAGCTTGTAGTTCCTGTTGCTGCGGTCCAGGTGATTCCTCCGTCAAAAGAAAGCTCTACTCCTGCAACCACATTTGCATCTGTCGACGTTCCTGAGATTGTAACAGGTCCGGACACAGTTGTGGAAGAGCCATTGGCAGGTGCGGTAATTGTTGTTGCAGGTGCTGTTACATCTGTAGATGCAGTGGCCGCAAGTAGCCCCGTTTGCAATGTAGCAGGCTGAACACCCATATCGGCAAACAGGTTGATGGTTGCCTGTTGCATATCCGTACTCGTCTGATTCCAGGGCGCTACATTTCGATCGTGATTCGCGTCCAGTCCCCAGGTCCACTGTACAGTTCCTGCTCCAAATACCAATCCACCGCCGGAAGATTTGTAAAGAGATAATTTGTGTACACGCGCATCTAAAGGAGTACTTGACATCGTAAAGCGACCAGGTGCATTACTGGTAGGATATTGTTCCCAATCCCACTCGTAGCCCAATGTGCCCTGGGCAAGTGTAGCAGTCTGACCGCTGGTCAATGTTGACACGGTCGGCGTATTTCTCCAGAATCGTAAACCTTTATAAGCAAACGGAACGGTGATCGTACCGGCAGTTCCGTCCCAACTGATCTCCCCGCTTAATCCATTCTCCGGTTTACAGGCATTTCCGGTTGGAAAGCTGCAACCGTCTCGCCACAAACCGGTCCATTCTACATTGGGATCACATTTACCACCACATGGATTTTCTGCCGGTGTCGGAAGCGTTCCTTCTTTATAACAGACAAGTGTACGTAGTGGCGTATTTGAACCGTCGATGCTGTTTTCCCATCTTGTTTTCCAGTAAATTTCATTTCCGCTGAAAAAAGCGAGGTGTTTTCCTGCAGTACGCGCGGCTTCTACTCCATTACGTTCTTCCTTAGACCAGTATTCATCATGGCCGACGGACATAAACACCTTATGATTCAGCAAAGTATTGGGCGTTCGGACAACATCCACATCTGTGATATAACTCATATCGTATCCGTTCCTTTCAAGAAAGCGGATCATAGGATATTCTGAGTTAAACAACCAGTCTTCCATTACACCACCACCGCCACCGCCATCTCTTGTTATAAATGGTCGGTTATAACTGACTTTTGAAGCATGGTTATTGGCAAGGCCCGCACCCACATATAAACTATTACCGCCATAAGCATTGTAAGCCTGCCACGTAGCATCGGACGCTTTAAACAGAAGTGCAGATGTACTTGCGTCATCGCGTACAATAAATGCAATATGACTCGAGCCTCCACCGCCAGCGGCAGATCTCGTGAGTTTGGCAATATAAATTCCTGACACAACTGTTGAAGGAACGGCCCAGCTTGCATTCACCGTCCAGTTTCCGCAATCGGTAAGACCTGTAACGTTGTCAACATTACAGGCAGCTTGTGCAACTCCGGTGAAACTGGAGCCGAGGTCAGCAATTAATCGTGCACCATTACCCTGGTAATAACCAAGTCGGTACACTTTAATACCAAATTGTTTATCGGTTCCTGTTGTGATAGTTACCTTAAAACTAATCGTCGATCCTTTATTTACGCTGATATCAGTTGAAAAACCTGCGATGGAATGGTCGCCAAAAGTACCATCCGAATTGGTATTGAGGTCCCATTGAGTATCCGGGTTTCCCGTCAGGGCGTTTTCTGTAACAATGGCATTTTGGGAGATAGCTGAACTGAATGCAAAAATCGAAAGCAGGAGTAAAAAAGCATAGTTTTTTAGTCCCATTGAATAGGGGGTAAGGGTGTTAGACATACTACGGGGATAAGGTTTAAATAATACAGTTACCACAGGAGTTAACCTGGGACTTCCGAAGGATCTGGATGGAAATCTGAAAGGATCTGGAAAATAAAGGTAAATCGGGGGACTTCGCGGGGGTGTTGGAGCTCCCTACGGTGGGTACCAACTAATCAACGGCACAAATTAAATACAATTTTTTGGTAGGTGGGGAAAAAGATGACCAAAATTTAAAAAAAAATAATCATGCCACAAATGCAAGGCCAATCAATCACTGATGCATTGTGAGTTATAAACCATTTTTCAACAGAAAAAAGTCTATTTATCTATTTTTCTAAGTCTTAAAAAGGTAAGAATATAGTATAACTGCTCCGGACTAAGTTTCGAAGCTACAGAATGATTTTTGGGGTCTCCCTTGATATACATAGCATTATAGTTGTCAATTTGTGTTTTAGTGAAGTTGGGAACGCTGTCTTTCCCTTTTTTATAAATTCCATGACAACCAGCGCAATCCACCTTATATAAAATTTTCCCCTTTTCAAACCAGTCGATTGCATTTTGCCTTGCTTGCTGTCCATAGTGCGCCGGAATCTCGTACTCTACTTTTTTTTTCGCAGTGCATTGCACAAATAAAAAACAAATCGTACAGGCAGATATAATGAACAGGTATTTCATCAAAAAAATTTAACGATCTGTAAAAGATACAACGGAATACACTGGAAAATTACGAAGTATTTCCACCAGATATGTCTTGGACAATACCTGATTCTCCTAGTAGCGTTTTTTGATTATTTTCAACCCGCCGGTATACGATGATCTATGTTTAAAATTCCTTTTAAATTTATTTTGCAGAAACTACTGGGATTTGATAACTATCTTTTCCTGTTTTCCATTTTTTCAATCAGCCGGTTGCGACTGCGTTTACAAGGCAAAGCATTTAATCATTTTGTATCCATGATTCCGGAAGATGGAAACATGCTGGACATTGGCTCAAATATTGGAATTACAGCTGTACCACTGGCAAAAAAAATTTCGCGTGGTCATGTATTTTGCTTTGAGCCCATTCCACAGAACATAAAAACATTAAAAAAAATTAAAGCACACTATCACCTTTCCAATATAAAAATCTTTGAAACGGCGCTTGGAGAAAAATATGGAACACTGACCATGGTGATGCCCGTCATATTTAATGTAAGATTTCAGGGATTTAGTCACGTGGTTGAAAAAGAATCTGACAGGGAAAAAGGTGATTTATTCACTGTCGCAGTGAATCGGTTGGATGATATCCTGGAATTGCAATCGCTTGCAAAAATAAACGCCATGAAAGTAGACGTTGAAAACTTCGAATATTTCGTATTTAAAGGAGCGACAGAAATACTAAAAAAACATAAACCGGTGATTTTTTGTGAACTCTGGGACAATGAAAAAAGAGCAGTTACCATAAATTATATGAAAAACAATTTTGGGTATTCGGTAAAAGTACTGGAACAGCACCAACTGGTGGACTACAAAGACCAGTCAGTATCTGACTTCTTCTTTTTGTAAATTTGTATCCGTTCGTTTTTATTGAATCATAAGAAGCCTATGCTCGTCTTTGGGATTATTGTATTTTTAATTGTTGCATCCGTCTATCTTTTTATGCATGGAGCGCAATTCGGCGCCCTGCCTTCGGGTGAAGGATTGAAAAAAATCCGTGCATCTCCTCATTATCGCAATGGCATGTTTCAGAATATCAGTCGGACTCCCCAGCTGACAGGCGACGACGGATTCTTCGGAATATTAAGGAAATTCCTGTTTGATCGCAACTCAGCCCGGACGCCCCCAGCTCCTATCCCTTCGGTAAAGACAGATCTTTTGCGACTGGATCCAAACAGCCAATTACTCGTCTGGTTTGGCCATTCTTCCTATTTTATGATGGTTAATGGCAAAACTTTCCTGATGGATCCGGTGTTCAGCGGACATGCATCACCCCTGCGATTTACAACAAAAAGCTTCCCCGGCTCAGATATTTATTCCGTCAGGGACCTTCCCGACATTGACTATTTGTTTATCTCTCATGACCATTGGGATCATCTCGACTATAAAACCATTTTACAGTTGAAACCTAAAGTAAAAAAGATTATCACGGGTCTGGGCGTAAGCGCACATCTGAAGGCATGGGGTTATGATCCGCACATCATTCACGAAAAAGACTGGGATGAACGATTGATATTAGAGGAAGGTTTTGAGGTGGATACTATTTCAGCCAGGCATTTTTCCGGCAGGGGCTTTAAAAGGAACCGGAGCCAGTGGATGTCATTTGTTCTCACAACGCCGGACAGGAAAATATTTATTGGCGGAGATTCAGGTTACGATAGGCATTTTGCGGAAACCGGGAACAAATTTGGTCCGTTTGACCTGGCCGTACTCGAAAATGGTCAGTATAACAACAACTGGAAATATATTCATATGACCCCCGAAGAAAGCGTACAGGCGGCGCTGGATCTCGGAGCAAGGAAATTATTACCAGTACACTGGGCAAAATTTTCATTGTCCCTGCATGCCTGGGATGAACCCATCATAAGAATAAAAAAGGAATCCGCCGTAAAAAATATGCCCCTGCTTCATCCTAAAATTGGCGAAGTGGTCTACCTGGACCGTGACCAGATTTTCAGTGACTGGTGGACCGGGATTCATTAATTTTCTATAACTTAATCGGTTGAGGGGATAAATAAATAAAAATACCCCCTTCGTACCATGAACCCATCATATATTGTGCAACGTCGAGTCCTGCTGCTTTTTTACTTTTTCCTTTTTGCTTTTTCCTTTTCCAGGGCAAACAGTAAATTTTACGAATCGCCACTGGAGGGCCGATGGGATCTTACACTAAACAACTCAGGCCGTTCATTCCCTGCCTGGCTGGAAGTAAGACATTCCGGATTAAAAACACTGGTCGGTCAATATGTTGGCCAGGGTGGAAGCGCGAGACCCATTTCAAGGATTATTTTCATCGATGGTACAGTTAGTTTCTCTATACCACCTCAATGGGATACTGCTTCCAATGACCTGATTTTTCAGGCGAGGTATCAGGGTGACAGTTTAAACGGGACCATCATCGCTCCGGATGGAAAAATTTTTACGCTTACCGGAGTTCGGGCGCCTGCGCTCCGGAGAAATACAACACCTGTTTGGGGAGACCCGGTAAAACTATTCAACGGCAAAGATCTTGGGGGCTGGCGTACTTCCGGAAAAAACCAATGGATTGCACAGGACGGCATTCTGAAAAGTCCCGCTTCCGGATCAAATATCATGACGGACGCTGTGTTCAACGATTTCAAACTGCACATAGAATTCCGTTATCCCAAAGGAAGTAACAGCGGCGTTTATCTGAGGGGTCGATATGAAATACAGATCGTCGACAGTAAGGGAATGGAGCCGTCCAGGGATTTGCTGGGGGCTATCTATGGTTTTATTCCGCCGGTTGACATGATGGCCAGGGACGCGGGAGAATGGCAAACATACGATGTTACACTGGTCGGCCGGCTTGTAACTCTTGCAGTGAATGGGAAAACGGTTATTTGCGAACAGGAAATTCCCGGTATTACAGGCGGCGCGCTTAACAGTCTGGAGGGAGAACCCGGTCCGGTCATGATGCAGGGTGACCATGGCCCGGTTGATTTCAGGAATATTGTGATCACGCCGGCGAAGTGAATTCAACGCCATTTCCGGTATTCGGATACTCATAGCAGTTAGTTAACAATTTTTTAATGTCGGTTGAACCACTGACATTTTAAAGGATTCAGGTTTATTTTGTTTTCTTCTGGAAAAAAAATAGTAATTTTTGCAAAGTTTTAAGATTACGAAGAAAAACCATAATACAACAGACCTGGAGCAGAACTGATCATTTATCGAACACCAGTGTACAAGTTAAAAGGTATGCTGGTTTTTTTTTGCCGCAAACAGCGTCCACGGATAGGCGAGCATGTTATTTAAATATTTGCTCTGCCATAAATACTCAGGATGCAGTTTATAAAAC
>Ga0066787_10000115_pt1 | contig 11622 bp, 8 predicted proteins | sample OrgsoiDNA2013047_FD_70942 | JGI IMG/M metagenome (GOLD analysis project Ga0066787, IMG submission 70942) | Permafrost soil microbial communities from the Arctic, to analyse light accelerated degradation of dissolved organic matter (DOM) -... | ecosystem: Environmental > Terrestrial > Soil >...
ATCACAAATGATCTGCGCAAAGTCCTGATGCGAAGCATTTGCGATTTGTATCGTGAACTTTTGTTCTTGTTCCATTGATTGAATACGTGAGATAATTGAATGCCAATGACGGTGTCATTGAATTTGCAGGCCGGCTGATTACGGACATAGTCCCTGACGGAATGCTATGGATGGGTAATATCAACGTCGTACCCAAAAGGGAATGGGACGAGCTGAAAAAATAACGCAGAGGGGCGTTACAAAAAACCCACGCTTATTGAAGGCGTGCAATATCATTCCGGTGAGGACTGATATGGGTGAGTTTTTTTTCATTTTATGAAAAATGGGTTGACTAAAATTATTAACATTACAAAGTAACAGCTTTTCCTGAAATTCCAGGACTTTTATTATATAAAATCATCTTTCAGGTACTGATACCGAATGAAGCGCGGCGGCCATATCAGATAGGAGCGAGGGATCTTTCTCTATGGCATTTCCCACCACGATCAGGTCAGCGCCTGCTTTGGCATTGAGATACACTTTTTCGGGATCCTGAATACCACCTCCGATGAGCAGGGGTATTTCAATACTGCCGGCAACGCGTTCGATCATTTCGGTAGAGATGGGTCTCCTGGCGCCGCTTCCGGCATCCATATAGATCATCTTCATACCCAGCATTTCTCCTGCCATCGCCGTACAGAGTGCGATTTCATTCTTGTCTGCCGGAATGGGCAGGGCATTACTGATATAGGAAACAGTCGTGGGTGCTCCGCCGTCGATCACCATATAACCGGTGGAAATGATTTCCAGTCCGCTTTTACGAACCGAGGGAGCGGAAATAACATGCTGCCCGATCAGCAGTTCGGGATTTCTTCCCGAAATCAGGGATAAATACAGTAACGCGTCGGCGAATGGCGAAACCTGGGATGGAGTTCCGGGAAAAAGGATAACAGGAATTTTACATTGGGCCTTGATCTGCTGAACCACCTGGTCCAACTGATCCGATACGACCAGGCTGCCACCCACAAACAAATAATCCACCCGTGCACTCGTGGCGAGTTCAATCAGGATGTCTGTTTTTTGGGGATCTACTTTGTCGGGGTCGATGAGCAGGGCGAAGGATTTATGCCGCGTTCTTTTTTTGAGCAGTAAAGCAGAATATATCGAATCCTTCATGTGGTTGATTACCTTACAAATGTGCGAAAACTTTCCGGCTTTCCGAAACCAGCCTGATGAGCCGTCTGCCTGTGATTCAGAATATGGCAACCATTCTTCAGCACGGGTGTTAATACGGGTATGTGCAGGTACTTATACGAAGTTTTTTTTGGCTGATTTATTTCAACAAGAAATAAATAGTCTTTTACCGGATTAAAATAATAAATCCCCGTTTTTCCAAAAAAATCTTTTAATAAATATGTGCATAAAACGCTTACTCAATACCAGCTTGATCTTCCGTAATTATTAACATCTTTTGGCACCATTGTTAATATTTACAATGGGAATATTCATTTTCAAAAAATACTTTCGTCACCTGCTTAACGATTTGTTAATAAACTAAGATACTTTCTAATGACTACTAATACGCAACCTGCGAACGGTTTGGAATTCCGTCGGCGATATACCCGCGACGACGTCAGTGTATTTGACCAGTTTGAATATGACTACCGAAGTTCGGTGATCCGTAACCCCTCGGGAGAGATCGTATTCGAAATGACGAATGTGGAAGTGCCGAAAGGATGGAGCCAGATCGCCACGGATATACTTGCTCAAAAATATTTCCGTAAAGCGGGTGTGCCACAGGCTGATGGAAGCCTGGGTCGCGAAACATCGGTCAGACAGGTGGCACACAGAATGGCAAATTGCTGGAAAGTATGGGGCATGCGGTATGGCTATTTCTCTACCGAACGGGATGCAATCGTTTTTTATGACGAACTGGTTTATTCCATACTCAACCAGGCCTGTGTTCCCAACAGTCCCCAATGGTTTAATACCGGCCTTTATGAGAGTTACCATATTACCGGAAAACCCCAGGGACATTATTATGTCGACCAGGCCGACGGGCTTCTCAAGAAATCGACATCTGCTTATGAACGGCCCCAGCCGCACGCCTGTTTTATTTTAAGTGTGGAAGATGACCTGGTAAACGATGGCGGCATCATGGACCTCTGGGTCCGCGAAGCACGAATCTTTAAATATGGATCCGGAGTAGGAACCAATTTTTCGAGTATACGGGGTGAAGGCGAAAAACTCAGCGGCGGCGGCACTTCCAGCGGCCTAATGAGTTTTCTAAAAATCGGTGATCGTGCAGCAGGCGCCATAAAATCAGGCGGCACCACGCGCCGGGCAGCCAAGATGGTCTGTCTCGATCTCGATCATCCGGAAATCATGGACTTCATCAACTGGAAACAGGAAGAGGAAAAAAAAGTAGCAGCCCTGATCTCGGCAGGATACGCCAGCGATTATGAAGGAGAAGCATATAAAACTGTCAGCGGACAGAACTCAAATAATTCAGTCAGGATCCCGAATTCATTTTTTGAAAAACTGGAGAACGAAGAGGATTGGGAATTGAAAGCAAGAAGTGACGGAAGAGTGATGAAAAAAATTCCTGCGAGAGAGGTCTGGAATCAGATTTCGTACGCTGCATGGCGTTGTGCTGACCCGGGTACCCAATACGATACTACCATTAATGAGTGGCATACCTGCCCCAATGGTGGCCGTATCCGGGCTTCCAACCCCTGCTCTGAATATATGTTCCTGGACAACACAGCCTGTAACCTGGCTTCTGTAAACCTCCGCAGGTTCTATGATGAAACCACGAATCAGATCGACGTGGAAGGTTTTGAGGACACCTGTCGTTTGTGGACAGCGGTTCTCGAAATTTCCGTTTTGATGGCACAGTTTCCTTCAAAGGAAGTGGCCCAGTTGTCGTACGATTACCGCACACTGGGTCTCGGTTATGCTAACCTCGGCTCGATGCTGATGGTGATGGGTATTCCGTACGACAGTGAAGAAGCAAGAGGGATCGCAGGCGCGATCAGCGCGATCATGACCGGCGTCTCCTATCGCACCAGCGCAGAAATCGCCAGGGTCATGGGGCCCTTTCCGAAGTTTGAAGAAAACCGCGAAGCCATGCTTCGCGTGATGCGCAACCACCGGCTCGCGGCTTACGACGCCGATGAATATGAAGGCCTCGAAATTAAACCACAGGGGATCAAAGCAAAATATTGTCCCGACTATCTTTTAAAATCTGCCACGAAAGCCTGGGATGATGCCGTGCGGCTGGGTGAAAAATTTGGTTACCGCAATGCGCAGGCAACCGTTATCGCGCCAACCGGTACCATCGGTCTCGTGATGGACTGTGATACCACCGGCGTCGAGCCTGATTTTGCACTCGTGAAATTTAAAAAACTTTCGGGGGGCGGATATTTTAAAATCATCAACCAGTCCGTACCCGCTGCCCTGAGAAATATGGGCTATGCAGAAAGGGAAATTGATTCCATCGTGAAATATGCCGTTGGTGCAGGCACGTTTGCCGGCGCGCCACATATCAATCACCAGACGCTGAGCGAAAAAGGATTTTTTGCAGAGGAGATCAAAAAGCTGGATTCGGCCGTTGCTTCGGCATTTGAAATCGGATTTGTGTTCAACGTGTATAATCTCGGTGAGGAATGTCTCAAACGGCTGGGCTTCCATCCGGAACAGTATTATAATTTTGAATGGAACCTGCTCGAAGCCATCGGGTTTACCGACGAGGAAATTGGCGAAGCCAATGATTATATCTGCGGAACAATGACCGTGGAAGGCGCCACCTATCTGAAAAATGAGCACCTGCCCGTTTTTGATTGCGCCAATAAATGTGGCAAGATCGGCGAGCGGTATATCCATGCCCATGGCCATATCCGGATGATGAGTGCCGTTCAGCCCTTTATCAGCGGCGCCATTTCCAAAACCATCAACCTGCCAAACGAAGCGAGTGTGGAAGAGATTGCAGATGCCTACCTGCTCAGCTGGAAACTGGCATTGAAAGCCTGCGCTCTGTACCGCGACGGATCAAAACTTTCACAACCCCTCAGTAATAAATCGGATAAAAAGAAAAAAGCAGAAACAACAGAAGACGTGAAGGCGACCATCCCCAACGAACCACTGGCCGGTGTTGAACCCCATATCGTGGACATGAGCGAACTCACGGTTAAGGAATTGCTCCTGGAAGTGCAGAAAAGGGTTCAGGCTTCCCCGGATACCAAATTAAAAAGAGAACTGGCGACGATCGTCGAACGCAGAACGCTTCCTCCAAAAAGAAGGGGATTCACACAAAAAGCAAAGATCAACGGACAGGTTATTTTCCTGCGTACCGGTGAATATTCAGATGGCTCGCTCGGGGAAATATTTATCGATATGGCCAAGGAGGGTGCAACCATGCGGAGCATGCTGAATTGTTTTGCCATTGCCATTTCGATCGGCCTGCAATACGGTGTGCCGCTGGAAGAATTCGTGGAAAAATTTGTATTCACGCGGTTTGAACCCTCCGGAATGGTGGATCATCCGAACATCAAGAGCACAACATCCATCGTGGATTTTATCTTCCGGTCGATGGCGTATGAATATCTCGGAAGAACCGATCTCGTACACGTGCTTGATAAACCGGAAGTGATGAATACGGGTACGGCGGACTGGGATCAGCCGATAGCACAGGCAGCAGAGCAGGAAAAAAAAACGCCAGAACTGAGCGAGGTTAGGATTGTGGCAAAACCATCTGTTACATTGTCCAATCCGCACCCGTCAAAAATGGCAAATAAAACGATGAATACCGATAGCGGAATGAGCGCGGTGAATGCAGCAGCGAAGAGCATGCAAAGCGATGCGCCGGCCTGTAATACCTGCGGACATATTACCATCCGCAGCGGAACATGTTATAAATGTCTGAACTGCGGAAACAGCATGGGCTGCAGCTAGTTCGATAAAATACTTTGGACGGTTTTTACTTAACCAGGACCCCGTATATCTATACGGGGTTCTTTATTTTTGCTTCGCCCGCCAGAGCCTTAGCGCAGGCGGGGCGAGGCTGTTAATTCCCTCCCATTCCGGGAATTTTTCCCTCAGATTGGCAGGGAAATTGAACTAGGTAATGGCAATTTAAAGTACCCTTATTTCGTTTATTGATAACCTCAAATGAAAACCATGAAAAAGATCCTCGCCCTGGCATTGCTCTTAAGCCTGTTGTATTCCTGCAGTAGTTCCGTAACGCCTTATCAGGCCGCTACGCACCACTACACGAAGTGCAAGTTCATGAGGTAAAAATTCCCTTCGTTCGAAACATATCAATCATAGCGCTTCTTAGTACATTGTGAACCCAATGTACGGTTATGAAAAAGCTTTGGTTGATTTTCTATTTTATACCTGTTCTGTTTACCCGCGCCCAATCGCTGCAGCCCGGTTCCATCGTGTCGGGCCCCATGCTGGGACAGGTTGAACTGAGAACAGCGACGCTGTGGCTGGAGGTCTCTACCGGTGTTTCTTCCGTTACCCTGATCTACTGGAAAAAATACCACCCCGAAACGTTCCTGCAAAAAAACTATGACGGCATTCTCGGAAAGGAATTTAATCCCGTACAGATTGAAATCGGAGGACTGGATATCAACAGCTCCTATGAATACCAATTCATTTTAAATCATGTCAAGTCGCCGGCAACCGGCTCCTTTCATACAAAAGACCTTTGGCAATGGCGTAAACCAGCACCCGATTTCAGCTTCCTGACAGGAAGCTGTGCCTATTTCAACGAACCGGTATATGATCGTCCGGGCAAGCCCTATGGCGGCGACTCCGTCATTTTTGAATCCATGGCAAAAGACAGCGCGGCTTTCACACTGTGGCTGGGCGATAACTGGTATACCCGTGAAGTGGATCTCCAGAGCGGCTGGGGCCTCTGGTATCGCGCCTCCCGCGACCGCGCACAACCTGTGTTAAAGAATCTGCTGAAAGGGATGCCTCAGTATGCAATCTGGGATGATCATGATTTTGGCCCGGATAATTCCGGCACTTCTTACGGATTGAAAGATGTATCCCGCGAAATATTTATGAAGTACTGGTGCAATCCATTTTACGGAGAAGATCAGAAAGGCATCTACTCGCAGATTTCCTACAGCGATGTGGATTTATTTCTGACTGATGATCGTTATTTCAGAAGCGCGGATGAACTGGAAGATAGTATCAATGGAAAACCCAATCCCGACAAGCATTTTTTTGGTGATAAACAACTCAACTGGCTTGAAGATGCACTGGAACAAAGTCTCGCGACTTTTAAAATTATTGTTGTCGGCAGCCAGGTACTGAATCCACTCAGCACCGAAGAATGTTTACACAATTATAGTTATGAATACATAAAGCTTGTTGAATTTTTAAACAGGACAAAAATAAAAGGCGTTTTGTTTTTAACCGGTGATCGCCACCACAGCGAAATAATAAAATCAGAAAGATCCGGGAACTATGATTTGTACGACATTACCGTGTCGCCGTTTACGAGTGGTGTGGCCAAAGTGAGGGGAGTCGAAATCAATAATCCGTCCCGCGTACCAGGCAGCCTGGTTGAGTTAAGAAACTATGCGAAGATCGGGGTGGAGGGTAAACCGCACGAACGGGTTTTACGCGTTCAGTTTGATGGTTTGGATGGAAGAACATTATATAACTGGACTATATCCGAAAAACAATTAACGCGCTGAAATGGTCATACATTTTGAATACGAAAAAAAACAGGTAATGAGCGCCCTGCGATATCATTTTATCACCAGGCCGGAAATAAAAGTCCTCCTGATCATCGTAAATCTTTTTACCATCCTGAGTGCTGTTCTTTTTTATATACATAAGATTCAGGCCATTTCCTTTCTTTTATTTTCGTTATTATGGTTTGTATTGCTGACCACTTTCTGGACCATTCTTCCTCTCAGTGTTTATAAGAGATCACATACGTTCCAGGATCATTTCAGTATGGCTTTTAATGATAACGAAGTAGTACTGCAAACAGAACGCGGATCGCATGCATGGGCCTGGAAGGACTTCAGCAGTTTTCTGGAAACACCTTTTTTCTTTCATCTGTATTTCAATAGCCGGGCATTTTTCCTGGTACCAAAAAATGCATTCACCGACCTGGCATCATTACAGGAAACCCGAACCTTGTTAAAACGCAAACTGGTAAAGCCGAAATGAATTCATTCCTCCATCAATCCTGGCCCTGGTATGTTTCTGGACCGATGATCTTCCTGATCATGGCCATCCTCATTTTTTCCGGAAAGACGTTCGGATTTTCCGCCAATCTTTCAAATATCTGTGCGATGTCGGGCATCGGCAAAGCTATTTCCTATTTTAATTTTGACTGGAAAAAACAACGATGGAATATCTGGTTCCTCGTCGGTTCCATCGCAGGTGGTTATATATCGGTGCATTTCCTGCAATCCACGCACCCGATGGATCTTTCACCGGCAACCATAACGGATCTGAAGCAACTCCATATTCCCTTCGATGGCAGGATGGAACCAGGATCTGTTTTTAACTGGGATTATTTGTTGACGGCAAGAGGATTATTCATTTTCCTGGGAGGCGGATTTTGTATCGGGTTCGGCACAAGATATGCCGGCGGATGTACATCCGGCCACGCGATATCAGGGCTTTCAAGTCTCCAGCTTCCTTCGCTGGTCGCTGTGATTGGATTTTTTATTGGCGGCCTGGTTACAACCCATATTCTGTTTCCCATCATTTTTAAATAAGGATCATGAAAATATTGAAATATATTATGGCTGGTATACTGTTCGGGATCATTATGACAAAATCAGAAGCCGTTTCCTGGTACAGGATACAGGAAATGTTTCGGTTCCAATCCATATTCATGTACGGCATCATGGGCACAGCAGTGATACCCGGCATTATCCTGGTAGCGATCATAAAAAGGTATCACCTGAAAGACACGGAAGGGCAGCCTATTGAGTTTAAAAATAAAGACAGGCGCTGGAAAAAATACGGGATCGGCGGATGCATATTCGGCGTAGGCTGGGCACTGACGGGCGCCTGTCCGGGACCAATTTTTGTTCTCCTCGGACAGGGTTATACCGTGATGACCATCGTTATTCTGGGCGCGCTCGCCGGTACGATCACATATGGGTTACTGCATAACAGGCTTCCCCATTAGGCAACAGAAAAAGTTACTGTTTATTGATTGCGGCAATCATCCTGTCTGCTTCCGGTTGCTGGAAATTCGTCAGGCCGCCGTCGCAGGTAAGGATATACCAGATACCTTCTTTATACATATCCACCCGTTTAATGGTGTATTCTTTAAACTCAGCCACGTCTCCCGTGTTGCCTGTTTTTAAAGCAGAAAGACCTTTTTGAAAATATTTCAGTTGCTCCAGGTTGCAAAACCGGAGTGTTTTAATGATAACAGAATTCGTGTATTCCTGGGTCCGGAACTGAAGCACATAACAGGTGTCTGTAGGTTTTGTGACCCTCTGCAGACTGATAGGCCATGTTCCCTGACGTACGTCAAGGATATTCGTAGTGGCTGAATTAACAATTTTAAACTGCGCCTTTATAAAAAGAGGCGATAACAGGATTAGCAGAAGAAGATGTTTCATACGAGCGAATTGGATTTTTTGATGAACGAATTATTGAGTGCTGATTAAATCATTTATTATAAATATCATCCGGTTTAACTGTGGTTCCTGGAAATTGGTGACAGCGCCGTCGTAGCTCAATATATACCAGCTATTCTCTTTTTTTGTACCAACTCTTTTTATTGAATAATTTCTGAATTCTGCAACATCCCCGTTATTCCCTTTTTTTAAAGCAGTCAGGCCGTCTTTAAAATATTTCAGCTGGTTCATGGTTTCCAGATCCATCGTTTTTATTGCAACAGCATTCATGGCGCCCTGATCCCTGAACTGGATGGCATAACAGGTATCCGTATAGTAAATAACTCTTTGAATGTTTATTGGCCAGGGTGCCAGGCGAACCTGCATGAGGTCGACAGTGGGATATTGAGCCTTGCGGGTGAAGTTTCCCCCGCCAAAATGTAAGAACAGCGGTAGGAGAAGTAGTTGTTTCATAAGGGATTATTGGCCTTACAAGATAAAATTATTAACCAATTATAGCAATGAAAGGGGGACTATTTCCTCTGAAAAACGCTCAATTCGCGATATTATTCTCCGGGTCAGAAATGAATGTTAAAGGCCTTAGGCCGCCGTAGGTGTAAACCCTTATCCTTTATGAAACCAGGGTCCGCCGGTCCGATTTTCGTCATAAAGTATTGCCGGTGAATTACTTTTGGAAAGAAATGCCAGACTGTCTGTCCCGTTGAAAAAACAAGGGAAATATTTCTACTGAATTTGGTGATTATTAATGGTTTGTGTTGGGAAAGTCCACGGATAGTCCACCAAACTGTGGACTCTTGGTGGACTTTCCGGGAAGAAGACACCTAAAATCACCTGAAAAAAACCTTTCCCATTTTATGTCAGCCAGGATATCGGATCTTATATCATTACGTGCGCGTTTGCCGCGCTGTCAGCATTAACCCAAATGGCAGATTTTACGTATCTTATCCGACAAGCATCGCACAATATCTTATCTGAGGGAAGACCGTGTCCAAGGTTAACATGACGAAAATGATCCGGTTCAGATATTCTTTATTTTCCATGCGATCATACAGGATGGCCATCCTGATGCTGATCACACTGTTGATGCTGGTAAATATGGCGAGGGCCGGTGTTTACCCCGAGATCGATTGCCCTCATACAATTTCGTCGCTGAATGTCGTTGTAACCACTACCCCAGTTACCTTCGAAAAAGCCACTACGATATTTTCGAATTCATCCTACAATTACGGTATTTCTTATAATGGCAGTGTAACACTCGATGTTTCCGGTGGTACCCCGCCATATAACTATCTCCTCGAGAATCCACAGACAAAACAAACCACTGGTTTATTTACGGGTCTCGCGCCCGGCACATATATTTTTGACATCAGTGATTCCAGGGGGCAGTTGGTTACAAAAACCGTAACTGTAAACGCTATTTTCACGCAGCCTGTTATCAGTCTCTCGAATATTATACTTCCGACTACCTGTACAAGCGCAGATGGTGCATTTACACTGACCGGCAGCGGGGGCACGCCGCCATATTCCTATAGTATTGACGGAGGAGAAACATTTAATAGCAGCGGCGTGTTTACCGGATTGATCCAGGGATATTATTCTTTTCTCCTGGTCAGGGACGCGCACGGTTTATTGGCATCCATGGGATTCAACACTCCCCTGACGGGTCAGGATTTTTCCTGTCATTGCTGCAAGATTATCATATTCGCGATTCTTTCTAATTCCAGTTCATGCGATAACAACACGGGTGAAGTGACCGCCGAAGGAATATATGGAGGTGAACTGAGTTTTTCCCTGGATGGTATTCACTATGCACAGGGTACACAGAAGATGCTGGACGACGGCGGCAGCGAATCCGATTTTAAATTTAATGGTTTGCCTCCCGGGATTTCGAAGATTTATGCCAAAAACAGAACCGGAGAAATTGCCATTACGGCGGTTCCCGTTTTAAAAGTTTGTAATATCACTTTATCAAGTGTTAGCACAGAAGCATCCTGTCAGCACAAGGACGGATCCATTGCTGTGACAGCACAAAAAGGCGTTCCGCCGTATACATATTCACTGGATGGTATCACCTACCAGAACAGTAATGTTTTTACCGGTCTCGGATCCGGCAACTACAATTATCTCGTAAAAGACAATGCAGGAACCATTAGTTCCGGAACAGTGCTGGTCAATACAACCTGCCCGTTGATTGCCGCCACGGCGACCGATGGAAGTTGTGAACAATATAACGGGGAAATATCAGTGTCTGGTGATCAGGGGACACCGCCTTATCAATTCTCACTGGACGGAACGAACTTCCAGAACAATGGTGATTTCAAGGGACTCGCCGCGGGAGACTATACCGTAACGATCAAAGATGCCGGTGGACTGATCAATACAAAAGACATCATCGTAGCTACAACAATTCCTCCTCAGATTGTCGCCAGTACCACAACGGCTACCTGCAACGATGATGGGACGATTGTTGCTGCCGGCACATCGGGTAAATCACCACTGCAATTCAGTCTGGATAATATACAATTTCAAACAGCCAATATTTTTACCGGTCTGCCCGGTGGTACTTACACGTTGCGGGTTAACGATGGAAACGGATGTTCATCCTCTCAGGTAATTCAGGTTCCGCTGATCAATAACCTCACAGCTGATGCGGGAGACAATAAAACCGTTTGCGAAGGAGTGCTGAGTACAATGAACGCCAGTTCCAATGGGGCTGTTTTTTCATGGACGCCGGCTGTGGGTCTAGTAGATTCAACTGTTTTACAGGCGCAGGCAGCACCTCCGGTAACGACTACGTATACACTGATTGCTTCAAAAGGAGCCTGTACAGCCACCGGTCATGTTACCATTCAGGTAAAACCGGCGCCACTGGCGGATGCAGGACAAGACACGATCATTTGTTACGGAAAAAATGCCCAACTGCAGGGTTCGGGAGGAAATGGTTTTGTATGGGCTCCTTCCAATTATTTATCAGATGCCCATATAAAAGATCCTGTTGTAATGCAAC
>Ga0066787_10000117_pt1 | contig 11426 bp, 6 predicted proteins | sample OrgsoiDNA2013047_FD_70942 | JGI IMG/M metagenome (GOLD analysis project Ga0066787, IMG submission 70942) | Permafrost soil microbial communities from the Arctic, to analyse light accelerated degradation of dissolved organic matter (DOM) -... | ecosystem: Environmental > Terrestrial > Soil >...
TTGATCTCGCCCCATGGGTTCTCCTGTTACTGATTCCTGCCATTAGTATGCGGTCTTTTTCTGAAGAATTCCGGAGTGGAACTTTTGAAATACTTCAGTCCAGGCCACTCACGTACTGGCAGATGGTGCTTGGAAAATATGCTGCGGCCCTCCTCGTAATTTTAATAGCCCTGCTACCTACCTGGATTTACTTTTTCTCTGTTCAGCACCTGGCCACGCAATCAGGCATGGATATGGGCGCTACGCTGGCATCCTATATCGGGTTATTCTTCCTGACGGCGGTTTTTGCTGCTATTGCCATCTGTTGTAGCAGTTTTACGACGAATGCCATTGTTACTTTTATATTTTCTGCTTTCGCCTGTTTTTTACTCTATACCGGATTTCATGCCATCAGCCGGATGTCAGTATTTCCTGCGGGCGTTGATTATTATATTGACTTGGTGGGAATTGATTTTCATTACCGCAATATGAGCCGGGGTGTGATTACTTTTCGGGACCTTGTTTATTTTATCAGTGTGATCGCATTTTTTTTAACTCTTAGCAGGAACAACCTGCTCAAAAGATAAAGGGCCATGCAGAAACTATTCAATTCCAGATCCGGCTGGTTTTTTCTTTTAACAGGAATTATTATTCTGAATATCCTGGCATCTTTTGTACGTGGCCGTTACGATATGACCAGTGAAAAAAGGTTTACGCTCACTGCTCCGGTGAAAAAAATGCTGGCCCGGGTACATGAGCAGGTTAATATTGATATTTTGCTGGAAGGAAATCTGAAATCCGGATTAAGAAAACTCCGGAACAGCACAGAGGATTTGCTACAGGAATTCAACGAGTACGCCGATGGCAATATTCATTACCGTCTGATTGATCCGGTTGCGGGCGGTGACGACACCAGCCGGGCCGTGCTATTGGATTCTCTGGCCAAAATGGGCATTCAGCCGATGACACAGATCGCCCAATCCAAAAAAGGAGAAGAGCAAACTCATCGCATTGTGATTCCTGCAGCCATTGTAAAATACAGGGACCGGGTTCTGCCAGTAGATCTGCTGAAAGGCGTGCAAAGAAGCCGCGAAGGACAATCACCTGAACAATTATATGTTAACGCGGAAAATCTGCTCGAATATAAATTCGCCAGCGTTATTGATAAATTAATTACGGACACCCTGCCGGCTATTGGTTACCTCATGGGTAATGGTGAACCCCTTGATTTCCGTGTGTACAGTCTTATCCAGTATCTGCGTGAAAATTTCCGTTTCGGCATCGTGAGGTTGGATAGCTTACCGGTTATACCCACAGAGCTGAATGCGCTGATCATGGTAAAACCATCGGCAAAATTTTCTGATGATGAAAAGAGAAAGCTCGATCAGTTCGTCATGCGGGGTGGAAGCCTGATTTGCATGATTGATAATCTGTATGCAGAAATGGACAGCCTGCAAAGTAGCCGGGAGACGGTTGCTTATGACCGGGGGTTAAACCTCGACGATCTTCTTTTTCGTTATGGCGTACGTATAAACCAGGATCTGGTGGAGGACATGCAATGTGCCAGTATCAGCCTGGTTGTAGGCAGCCAGGGTGGTAAGCCGCAATTCCAACTCCTGCCCTGGCCGTATTATCCTCTGCTGGATGGCAGCCCTTCATCCGTGATCACTAAAAATCTGGATCCGGTATATTCTAAGTTCGCCAATTCTGTTGATACCGTACAGGCGCGCGATATCACAAAAAAGATTTTACTGCAAACTTCGCCTAATGCGAATACGGTTTCCACACCTGCACTCATTTCACTTGAAATGGTGAAAACCGCCAGTGATCCCAAAGCATTCCGTCAGGCGAATGTGCCCGTGGCCGTAGTCCTCGAAGGGAAATTCCAATCCCTCTATGCTAACCGGGTATCCGCTGCTATGGCTGATAGCCTGGCAGATGTTTATAAACAACCCTTTTTAAAATCCGGAGAAAAAAATGCGCGCGTGATTGTTTGTGCCGATGGGGATGTGGTGATGAACGACCTGAACGGGCAGGATCCGCTTCCGCTCGGATTCAGCAAAGACATCAATTATACTTTTGCAAACGCTGAGTTTCTAAGCAACTGTCTCGACTATTGTGTAAATCCTTCCGGTATACTGGAAGCCAGGTCGAAAGACTATTCACTCCGGCTCCTCGACCCGGAAAAAACAGAAGATGAAAGAACGTTCTGGCAATTGATCAACATTGGCTCACCATTATTGGTTATTATTTTATGCGGGTCGGTTTTTCAATATATCAGAAAGAAAAAATATAGCGCCGGCACATTTTAAATCGTATTAACCCATCCTGTTGAATCATTTACAAATTTCATATATCATATTTGCTGCTGCGCTGATCCTCGCGCTGGTATTCGATCTTGGACTACTCAGCAAAAAGGGGGCTGTGGTCACCTTGAAAAAAGCGTTGTTACAGACCCTGTTCTGGGTTTTACTGGCTATGGCCTTTGGCATTTTTGTTTTATTGTATGATGGCCATCAGAAAGCACTGGAATACCTGAGTGCTTACCTGATGGAATGGAGCCTGAGCATTGATAATATTTTTGTATTCATCCTTATTTTTTCATTCCTGAATATAAAAGAGAATTTCTTCGGCCGTGTTTTATTGATCGGAATTCTGCTGGCTGTTTTTTTCCGGATCGTTTTTATTACGGCGGGTATAGCGCTGGTAAGCCGGTTTACCTGGTTACTCTATATATTTGGCGCGATTTTGATTTATACGGGCCTGACGATGTTCTTTGCAAAAAAGGAAAATGCCAGGGAATTGGAAAATAATCCTGTGTACCGTTTTCTCAAACGTTTTTTACCGCTGATCGCTGAAGACGGAAACGGGAAACTTTTCATACGCAGGGATGGGAAGAAATACTTCACAACAATATTTGTTGTGATCGTTTTGCTGGCATCTACCGACATTGTTTTTGCACTGGATTCTATTCCGGCGGTATTCGGGATCACCCAGGACCGCCTGGTAATCTATACGTCAAATATATTTGCAGTACTGGGCCTGCGTTCGTTGTTTTTTCTTTTGCGGGGAGCCGTCGACAAATTCCGGTTTTTACAAAAAGGAATTGCCACCGTACTGATTTTTGTAGGCCTGAAGATGACGAGTGAGCTTATACATGTGAAAGTGTCAACCCTGGCCTCGCTGATCGTTATCGTGGTTTGTATAGGCGGTTCTATTTTGATATCCATGATTTCAGATAAGAAAAAAAATTCTCCATAAAATTATTCCCCTGATCCATTCTATCCGGCATATCGCTTCAATTGTTTCGGGATCCTTTCTGCAATTCCACCAGGATGATCCCATTGAACAACTGCTGACGGACAGCCGGCGGCTTGTATTTCCGGAATCCACTTTGTTTTTTGCTTTGAAAGGTCCGCGCCGCGACGGAAACGCATTTATCCCGGATCTCTATCTGCGTGGGGTCAGGAATTTTGTCGTTTATCAAAGCCCGGATCTGAAAGATTTCCCTGAAGCAAATTTCATACTGGTGGAAAACACACTGCGGGCAATCCAGTCACTGGCTACTTTTCACCGGCAACAATTTGATATACCCATGCTGGGAATTACCGGAAGTAATGGAAAGACCATAGTGAAGGAATGGCTAAACCAATTGTTGGAAGACCGGTTCCAGATCGTTCGCAGTCCACGCAGTTATAATTCCCAGGTTGGAGTTCCGCTGAGTATCTGGCAGATCAGTGAACTACATGACCTGGCCCTGATCGAAGCAGGTATTTCTCGTTCGGGGGAGATGGCTACTTTGGAAGAAATGATAAAACCGACGATCGGCATATTCACCAATATCGGAGAAGCGCATGATCAGGGATTTGAAAGCAGAGAGGAAAAAATTCGCGAAAAACTCGGTTTGTTTATTCACGCCAGGGCCCTGATTTATTCTTCGGACCAGAAGGAACTAAAGAAAACCATCCTTGCCTGGCATGACCTGCACCCCTCGCCGGTACTGATTTCTATCGGAAGACAGACAGACGCGACGGTTCAGGTTAAGAAGGTTGACAAAGAATCCGGCCAAACCATTATAACACTCAATATTAAAAACCAGTCCGTCTCACTGAAGATCGGATTTGAAAATGACGCCGCCCTTCAGAATGCATTGACATGCATTGCAGTGATGTTTTATCTTGAAATTCCGGTGATCGAATGGCAGGATCGTTTGAACAGACTAAACCCGTTGTCGATGCGGATGGAAATAAAAACCGGCATCAATCATTCTTCGGTTATAAATGACAGTTATAGTGCCGATTTCAGTTCATTGAAAATGGCATTGGACTTTTTGTCCGAGCAAAAACAACACAGCAAACGAACCCTGATCCTGTCGGATATATTGGAAACTGGTAAGTCTCCAAAGTCCCTTTATAAGGATGTTTCCGGCCTGCTCAGGAAATATTCTTTGGACCGGTTGATTGCTGTGGGTGAACAATTGTCTTCCGTATCCGGGCTGTTCGATGAGTCGGGTATACCCGGGCGAACCTTTTACAAAAGTACTGAATCGCTGTTGGAAGCCTGGCCCGGCATAGAATTCAGGGATGAGACCATTCTCCTGAAAGGCGCGCGGGTATTCGGTTTCGAGCGGATCGATCAATTGTTATCGCTGCAGGTACATGAAACCCTGCTGGAGGTGAACCTGGAGGCGATGGCCCAGAACCTGAAACAATACCAGCAATTGCTCCGGCCTTCTACCAAAATAATGGCCATGGTTAAAGCATTTTCTTATGGAACCGGCGGTTATGAAATCGCGAGACTGCTCGAATTCCATAAGGTGGACTACCTGGCAGTCGCCTACATTGACGAAGGCGTAGCTTTGCGCAAGGCGGGAATTCGGTTACCCATTGTTGTTATGAATACGGAAGAAAATGCATTGGCTCCCCTGATCGAATGGCAGCTTGAACCGGTCATTTTTTCCTTCCGTGGACTGGCGGCTCTTGATAAGATCCTCAAACAGGAAGCCATACATTTCTTTCCCATTCATATAGAGCTGGAAACAGGTATGAATCGCCTGGGATTTAATTCTGCACAAATTACAGAGCTGCTGAACCGGTTAACCGGTGATGTCTTTCGTGTGCAATCTGTGTTTAGTCATCTCGCGGCAAGCGAAGAAACCCAGCAGGATGATTTTACCCAACAGCAGTTTGAAAGTTATCGGGACATGACAGAACGAATATCAACATTGCTGGGATACCCGGTTATCCGTCATATTGCCAACTCGGCCGGTACAGTGCGTAACCCCACGCTCCAGCTTGATATGGTGCGACTCGGGATTGGCTTGTATGGAATTGATCCGGCAAATTCAAAATTGCTGGACCTGAAAGAAGTAGGCACTTTGAAAACAACGGTGGCACAGATCAAAGAATTATCGGCAGGAGAAACCGTAGGTTATAACCGTCATGGCATCGCCACTCATTCCACGAAAATTGGAACACTTCGACTGGGATATGCTGACGGATATCCCCGGGCATTGGGAAATGGAATTGGCAAAGTACTGTACAGGGGAAAAATGGTTCCGACCATCGGAAGTATCAGTATGGACATGATGATGATTGATATTTCAGAAATCCCGGAGGCGATGGAGGGCGATGAAGTGATTATTTTTGGGAATGAATTGTCGGTTGCGTTGCTGGCAGACTGGGCACGCACGATCGCTTATGATATTCTTGCCGGCATTTCCCAGCGCGTAAAACGGGTATATTTTGAATAGGCTTTCAAATCGCGGAGGTTCGATTTTTCTAACTCACTATCTTTGCGGCTCATTATGAAAGAAAGACGGATCATTTTTATCGTATTGCTGATAATTTTAGCCGACCAGGTTCTCAAGATCTGGGTCAAAACACATATGCCGTTGAGTCATACCTGGGATGCCTTTTACCGGTCCCCGGTATCACCCTATGACAATGGTATTCATGTGCTGGGTAATAAATTTCAATTGTTTTTCCTGGAAAATTCGGGGATGGCCTGGGGCTGGAAATTCGGAGATAACCTGGGGAAAATGGCGCTTACTTTATTCCGGCTAGCAGCCGTTATTTTTGGAATCTATTATATCCGCACGCTGATCCGTAAAAATTATCATAACGGCTATATTATCTGTGCGGGACTTATTTTCGCCGGGGCGTTAGGAAACCTGATCGATAGTTTATTCTACGGACTCATTTTTGAAGAAAGTACTTATGATCATGTGGCAAAGATTTTTCCGGCCCATGGGTATGCAGGTTTTTTGCACGGCAGGGTTGTTGACATGCTGTATTTCCCGATCATAAAAAGTCATTATCCGGGCTGGTTTCCCTTTGTGGGTGGTGATGAATTTGAATTTTTTAGTCCCGTTTTCAATATTGCGGATGCATCTATAACAGTCGGCGTCATTGCCCTGTTTCTTTTTCAAAAGCGCTTTGCCAAAAAAAAGCCGGCAGATACGGAAATACAAACGGAAAAGAATACTGAAAGCCTGGGGCTGAACACCTGATGTTACTGAGCCCTCAAATTCGCGTAAAAAGGCCCATAAGTAGTTGATTTACTACACGAAACTGGGGTTTTTTCTATTCTTTCATGCCCTATATTTTTGTAAGTTTAGGGATAGTCTTAAACCCTAACCAGCAAATCCGATACCGATGAAAAAGTTCCTGCTGGCACTTTCATGTCTTGTATTGTCTTCTGTCGGATACAGCCAGTTCGTATCATTCAACGGACAGTTTTTCAAGATAGATACACTATATCCCTTATACGATGTCCCCGCACACAATAAAGGACTGAGTTTTCCATGGGAGCTAACCTACGGCCCCGACGACTCACTTTGGATTACAGAGGCGCATCGTTACCGCATCTGGAAGATTCATCCGGGAAATAAAGGAAATCGCGTAATTCTTGATCTGAGCGGACTGGTGACGTTTGATTATTACGACATGCCGAACGGATATCCGGCACCGCAGGGTGGATTGATGGGGCTTGCACTTCACCCCCAATTGCTGACCGGCAAACCATATGTTTATGTTGCGCTGGTATATGACGCGTATCCGACAACCGGTTCGCCAAATAACGGTAGCTGCGCAGGTGCAGGATCTATTACCAATCAGCCCTGTTTCTACAAAACAAAAATTTTGCGGTATACATATAACACCGTCACTCATTCGCTGGGCTCGCCAACGATCGTGATCGATGGACTGATGGGAAGCAACGATCATAATTCCGGACGGCTGAAAGTGAGCCCCGTTCCCGAAACCGATGGCAAATATCACCTCTACTATACAATCGGGGACCAGGGAGCCGGACAATTCAACAATGGATTCAGAACCAACAATGCTCAGAATAAAGATGTGTATGAAGGAAAGGTATTGCGCCTCAATACAGAGGTTGACGGCGACATCGACGATGGCGCATATAGTCCCTGGATTCCCAACGATAATCCGATCGTAAATTCTGTTTCCGGAAAAGTAAATGCGGTTTATTCCTATGGTCATCGAAATGCCCAGGGCCTGGTCTGGGCGCATGTTGGATCACAATATATTTTGTACAATTCTGAACACGGCGATAAGTCTGACGACGAAGTAAATATTATCAATGCCGGTAAGAACTATGGATGGCCCAAAGTTGCCGGAATGTGTGATGATAATTATAATGATACTGATGCAAACCCCGATAACGACCGTCTCGCAAACCAGATCGTTCACAACGAACACAGTTTTTGTGCCGCGAACAATGTAGTTGAGCCTTTATTTTCTTTTTTTAATGTGAAAGGAAATAATATTCCGTCCAGCAGCTCTTCCAATTATACCTGGCCCACCATTGCGCCGTCGAGCATCGACTACTATGACAAAATGTATATTCCCGGATGGACGAATTCTTTACTGGTGACGTCACTAAAACTGGGCATGTATAGGCTGAAGCTTAAGACAGACGGGTCTGCCGTCGACAGTTCCAGTACTGCACAGATCACCGACACCATTCCCTATTTACATGAATACAGGATCCGCGATTTGGCAATTGCGCCGACGGGAGATACCATATTTCTGGCGATCGACAGCACCGGCTCAACATCCGGGCCCACCGGTGGGTTTACCGGTAACACGGTCGCAACCAAAACTCCGGGTCACATACTTCGTATGATTTATGTTGTAACGCTGCCGCTCGGAGTCAATGCGCCACAGCCGGTTATGAAGGAGAAAATAAATACGACGATTGTTTTTCCGAATCCTGCTACGGATCATCTTGAGGTTCTTTGCCGGGATCTGTTACAGGAGCCATTTACTGTTACTCTGTATGATGTTTCGGGAAGAAGCATGTTGACGCAAAGCTTCAGCAGTAGTCATTTTATCGTGAAACTCATAAATGTGCCGGCCGGCCTATATGTTTTTAAAATGCTGGACGGTAATGGTGCCAATATAACGACGCAGAAAATATTAGTCCTGAAACGGTAAAGGATATTTTTTAAAATTTTATAGAGTAAGCTTACCCACCATTTTCTTCGGATCAACCCATTCATCAAATTCTGCTGCCGTCAGATATCCAAGTTTGACAGCCATTTCCTTCAGCGTAGTACCTTCCTTATGTGCTTTCTGTGCGATCTCCGCGGCTTTATAATATCCGATTTTTGTATTGAGGGCCGTTACCAGCATCAGGGAATTGTCTACATGCTTTTTGATATTTTGTTCAATGGGTTTCATGCCGACGGCGCATTTATCATTGAAACTTACGCAACCATCTCCAAGCAGGCGGGCGCTATGCAGGAAATTATAAATGATCATCGGTTTGAATACATTCAGTTCAAAATTACCCAGCGCGCCGCCGATATTTATGGCCACATCATTGCCCATGACCTGTGCACAGATCATCGTAAGCGCTTCACACTGCGTGGGATTTACCTTACCCGGCATAATCGATGATCCGGGTTCATTGTCGGGTATAAAAAGTTCTCCGATACCACTCCGCGGACCGGATGCAAGTATCCGGATGTCGTTGCCGATTTTCATAAGACTCACGGCCAGCGTTTTTAAAGCACCATGTACTTCCACGATGGCATCGTGTGCAGCCAGTGCTTCAAATTTATTTTCTGCGGTGATAAATGGAAGACCGGTAAGTGTGGCAATATGCGCTGCAACATTTTCTGAATAATTTTCCGGTGTATTGATGCCGGTTCCCACAGCGGTGCCACCGAGCGCCAACTCAGAAAGATGCGGAAGCGAATTTTTAAGGGCTTTCAGGCCATGGTTTAACTGGGATACATAACCGCTGAATTCCTGCCCGACAGTCAGCGGTGTTGCGTCCATAAAATGCGTACGCCCGATTTTTACCATCTGCATGTACTCTCTGGACTTCAGCGCCAGGGTATCTCGTAGTTTTTCTGTACCGGGTATCGTAATTTCAACAAGTATTTTATACGCGGCAATATGCATGGCCGTAGGAAAAGTATCATTGGAAGATTGCGATTTATTTACATCATCGTTCGGATGCAGAAATTTTTCTTTGTCTTTTAACTGACCCCCATTCAGTACATGTCCGCGGTAAGCGATCACTTCATTTACGTTCATATTGCTTTGAGTGCCGCTCCCTGTTTGCCATACAACCAGCGGGAAATACGCGTCCAGCCTGCCTTCCAGGATTTCATCGCAAACCCGGCCGATCAACGTTGATTTCTCTTTACTAAGTATTCCGGCATCTACATTGGTCAGTGCGGCCGCTTTTTTCAGATAGGCAAAAGCAGCGATAATTTCTTTTGGCATGCGGTTAATATCCTGTGCAATTTTGAAATTATCAATGCTCCTTTGGGTCTGCGCTCCATAGTAAGCATCGGCTGGTACTTTTACTTCCCCCATCGTATCTTTCTCGATCCGGAACTCCATGTTTTTTATTTCTAGCTTGCAAAATTAGCCTGTTTTGGAACACTAATTGCTATTTCTAGCGTTGTAGTTCAAATCCAGTAAACAACCAATTCCATGAAAAGACCAGCGCTTACCCGTCTGGGTAAACCTACAGGCCGGAGTACTGCCTTATCAGATGGATTAGACGAGTATTCCGGGGAGTGGACCACAACCGAAGTGGTTCATTTGCTAAAAAGAACTCTGTTTGGAGTAAGGGTTAACGACCTGAATTATTTTCTTGGCAAAACGATGTCGCAGGCAGTGGATGAATTACTCACTCCAACAGCTGCGCCTGTTACAGTTCCTTTAAATTCTTACAGCACGGATGGTTATTCTGATCCGACCGGCGTCGCGGCATGGGATACCTGGATCAATACAGGCGTTGACTATCCGGATTCAGAAATGAATACAAAAAGACTGGATTCACTGAAATGTTGGTGGATCGGCCAGCTGGTGAATGAGAACAGAAGTATTCATGAAAAACTAACCTTATTCTGGCATAACCATTTTGCAGTAGACACACTGGCGCATATTCAAGATATCCCGGCACGTCCATGGTATGACTATTATCTTTTTTTACGGGCAAACGCATTAGGCAATTTCAAACAAATGGTGAAAGTGATGACGCTGAGTCCCGCCATGCTTTGTTTTCTCAACGGTAATACCAATGTAAAAACGTCGCCCAATGAAAATTACGGAAGGGAGTTGCAGGAATTATATACGATCGGAAAAGGTCCCAACTCATTTTATACCCAGTCTGACGTTACCGCCGCAGCCCGCGTGTTGACAGGCCACACCGTTGACAGCTACTTTAACTATTCTTTCAACATCGCAGCGCACGACGACCAGAATAAAGATTTTTCCAATTTTTACGGAAGTACGATCATCACGGGCCGGTCAGGTGCCGCGGGTGCGGGAGAACTCGACGACCTGCTGAATATGATTTTCAGTAATCCGGAATGTGCAAAATTCATTTGCCGGAAGATTTATAACTTTTTTGTCTACTACGTGATCGATGATACGATTGAATCCACGATTATCGAACCATTAGCGCAGGTTTTTCAAAGCAGTGGTTATGATATTACTGCAGTCATGTCGGTACTATTGAAAAGCGATCATTTTTACAACATGGCTTATTCCAGTGCCTGCCTGATCAAAAGCCCGCTTGACTTTATACTGGGCCTGATAAGAGAATTCGGTGTGAAGATGCCGGACACTGCTGACTATGCATCCAGCTATAGCGCATGGGAAATTATTTTGCAGACATCTTCTCAGTTACAGCAGGAAATTCTTCGGATACCATTGGTTGCAGGATGGTATGCGTATTATCAGGCAACGGCCTACCACGAACTCTGGATCAACTCTGTCACTTATACGCAGCGCAATGCATTCACCGACCAGATGATTTCTTCCGGGATTATGATGGACATGGTACCGCTGCTTATTGACCCGATTGCTTTTGCAACTTCACTGGCTAATCCGTCAGATCCCAATTTACTCATCAACCAGTCGTTGGATATCCTGTACCGGGTTCCGCTTTCTGCATCT
>Ga0066787_10000119_pt1 | contig 11384 bp, 8 predicted proteins | sample OrgsoiDNA2013047_FD_70942 | JGI IMG/M metagenome (GOLD analysis project Ga0066787, IMG submission 70942) | Permafrost soil microbial communities from the Arctic, to analyse light accelerated degradation of dissolved organic matter (DOM) -... | ecosystem: Environmental > Terrestrial > Soil >...
AAGGCGGGGTTAAAAGGGAAGTCCGGTGTAATACCGGCGCTATCCCCGTAGCTGTGAGTTTCAGCCGTAAAATCGGAGCCGTTTACACTGCAGCCACTGTCCGGTCCCGGATAAACCGGGACGGATGGGAAGGCAGTAAACAGGAAACAAGCCAGAAGACCTGCCAGGTATATTTTTCGTCGCAAGGCTTTCGGGTGAAAGGCAGGCGGAGTATATACGCCTTTTCATATATATTCCATCTATGCCATTCCATGCCTTGGTAACTTTTTACTAAAAGGGCTGGTCAGGATGCATACAAAAAAACAACGCTTTAAACTGATCTGTTGCCAGGGCGGCTGGTTCATCCTGATTGAACTGGTTCTTCTTGCCGTACCCTGCCCCTCATTACTGGCGCAAAAATCTTCCGACAGCAGTAGGGTTTTACAAAAAGTAACGGTGACGGCCGAAAAAAAACAAAACACATTCGTTTCGATCGTCCCGGTTCAACTGCTAAACCACGAGGCGCTTCAACAGATCAATGCACAATCCATCGCTGACGCTGCCAAATATTTTTCCGGTGTCTTAATGAAAGATTATGGTGGGATCGGCGGATTAAAAACGATTTCTGTAAGGAGTCTTGGTGGCTTGAATACCGGACTGGTGTACGACGGCATAACGGTTGCCGACGCACAGACAGGGCAGGTGGATCTCAGCAAGTTTTCTGCAACTTTTGTACAAAGCCTGGAACTTGATCAGGTCAATCCCCAACAGATCCTCATGCCCGCCAGGATTTATTCTTCGGCATCTATTCTGTCTTTCACAAGCAATACATACAACGCCACAAACTTCAGCCAAAAAAAATGGCTGGTGGGTTTAAATGCCGGTTCATTTGGATTATGGCAACCTTCAGCAGGTTTTTATCTGCCCGTAAGTAAAAAAATGGTAGTGAGTGCCAATGGAGAAGCAGTATGGTCCAACGGAAACTATCCCTATTACATTGATAACGGGAGTTTCTCGCGCAAAGCGGATCGCAGCAATTCTGATATCCGTTCCTTCCAGGGCGAGGTAAATACAATGAATCAGTTTGCAGACAGTTCCACACTTCAAACCAAGGTTTGGGGATACTATTCAGACAGGGGCCTGCCCGGAAGTATTATTTTCTTTAACGATATATCGGTACAGCGGCTGGAAGATAAAAATTTCTTCATACAGAGTCGCTATCTGAAAAAAATAAGCGAATCTACTTCCTTACTCATTTCTGCAAAATACAGTTCGTTGTATACGAGATATACCGATCCGAATTTCCTGAACAATGCCGGGGGATTGGATGACCGTTATACACAAAATGAAATCTATGGAAGCGTGGCAGTCAGTCACCGGTTTGGAAAATATATATTGATGTCACTCGCTTCTGATGCCGCTTCCACGCGTTTGTCTGCTAATATCATTCAGTTCCCCGGGCCAACGCGAGTCAGCTTATGGAACAGTCTTGCGTTACAGTTTTCGAAGTCGCACTGGCAGGTCAATGCATCCCTGCTGAATACCAATATCAACGATCAGACAAAGACCGGCACAGCCATGTCGGACAGAAACAGATTCACACCGGCCATTGCAGTAGCATATAAAGTAAATCCCGAAAGCCCCTTTCTTTTCCGTTTGTTCTATAAGGATATTTTCAGGATGCCGACGTTCAACGACCTGTACTATACCTATAACGTAAATATTTTTCCAAAACTGCTTCCGGAATATTCAAATCAGTATAATGCTGGGATTACATATTCCAAAAATTTCAAATCAGCGCTAAGGCAGTTCAGCCTCAGCCTGGATGCTTATTACAATATGATAAAAGATAAAATTGTTGCCGTGCCTTCCCAGAATCTTTTTATCTGGACGATGGAAAACCTGGGAAGAGTACAGATTAAAGGAGTTGACGTGAACGCAGAAGCCAATGGAAATTTTTCAACTGTCACAAGGTGGTCTGCCAGAATTGCGTACACGTGGCAACAGGCACTGGACGTAACGAATCCCGCCAGTTCAGAATACAAAAATGAGATCCCATACACGCCCGAACATTCGGGTTCCGCGCTGGCCGTTTTCTATTATAAAAACTGGAGCGCCGGGTATAGTATGATATTTTCCGGATTAAGATATACACTGGGTGAAAATGATCCTTCCAACCAACTTCCTGGATGGAACACACAGGATCTGTCCATTGGCCGGCAGATCATTTTCAGGGAATGTAGAACAACAATAAAAGCCGAGGTCAATAATATTTTCAATGAACGGTATGACGTGATCCACTACTACCCGATGCCCGGCAGATCGTATAAACTAACCATAACAATAAACAACTTATAAAACCAAGAAGATGAAAAAAAGTAAATTGTATTTCATGGCCGTTGCGTTGATTGTCTTTGTATTTTCCTGCAAAAAGGATAACAATAATAATCCACCACCGGTTCCTCCGAAAGTTACAACCGGCTTGTATATCCTGAACCAGGGTTTGTATGGAGCGAATAACACCACACTCACGTATTATGATTTCGGTACGAGTACGGCTACAACAGATTTTTTCAAACAGGTGAATGGTTTTGGGCTCGGTGATACCGGGAGTGATTTAATTATTTATGGTAGCAAAATGTATATCGTGGTTAACAATTCCGGATATGTGGCTGTCGCCAATAGTTTAACTGCAAAGTTTATTGACACGATCGATTTTAAAAACGCCGGTGTGAACCGGGGTCCAGAGAATATTGTGGCATCGGGGAAAAACGTATTTGTGTCTTCTACGGATGGCACCGTGGCTGTGATCGACACAACGACGCTGGCCATTCAACAATTTATCACAGTCGGATCGAATCCTGCACAGATGGTGGTGAGTGGCGATAACTTGTATGTCAGCAATACCGGCGGATTCAGTGCTGTTTTCGACTCTACCCTTTCCATCATACCGCTGAATTCTCTCACTGAATCAGGAAAGATTACAGTCGGAATCAATCCGGGCAGTCTTGCGACGGACAATACAGGAAATATTTTTGTCGTATGTACCGGAAATTACAATAACGTGACGCCGAGTGTGGTCAAGGTAAATCTCATCGGCAATACGGTCGTCAAGACAGCCGACAGCGTCTTCGGAACGATCCGATACTACAATAATTCACTGTTCACAACCGGCGGTTATTTCGGTGCGGCGAATGTGGGTTTATTAAATACGACTGATTTCGGTGCCATCAGGCCTTCATTTATTACCGATGGTACGCCCGTGGAAAATCCCTACGGATTGGATATCGACCTCGCAACCGGTGACGTGTATGTGGGCGATGCCAAGGACTATGTTTCCTCCGGCGAACTTTTTTGCTTCGATAAAACCGGTAAAAAGAAATTCTCATTTTCACTAACGCCTGGTATCAGTCCGTTTAAGACCGTATTGATACAACAATAAGCAAAGGTCCTACCTTTACGACATGGCCACGATGAAATTCAGGATGGATGAATTACTAACAGTCGCTTTTACGCTGTTTGCCGTAATTGATATTGTAGGATCAGTTCCTCTTTTGCTCTCCATCAAAAAAAAATCTGATGGTCAAATCCAGTCGCTGAAGGCGACATTGATCTCGGGAGGCCTGATGATCCTTTTTCTGTTTGCAGGCGAACCCTTTCTTCACGTGTTAGGCGTGGAAACACATTCATTCGCGGTCGCCGGTTCCATTGTGATCTTCATACTGGGGCTTGAAATGGTATTGGGCATTGAATTTTTTAAAAGTGAAAAAGATGCAAAGACCAGCCTGATGGTGCCCATTGCATTTCCGCTGATCGCAGGATCCGGGACGCTGACCACCATCATTTCATTAAAAGCAAATTATCCTGACTCCACGGTGTTAATTGCCATCCTGATCAACCTGGTATTTGTATACCTGGTGCTGAAATCGCTCAATTACATTGAAAGATTATTGGGCCCGGCGGGCCTCGTTGCCGTTCGTAAATTTTTTGGCGTAATATTGCTGGCCATTGCCATAAAAATTTTCAGCAGCAATGTACCCGGACTGATCAAATAGGCCTCGTCGTACAATGGATAGTATAAGAGTTTCCGAAGCTCCAGATCCAGGTTCGATTCCTGGCGAGGCCACCTGATATTTTACTCAATTTTATCTGAAGTTACCTGACGTTTTCCAATAAAGTCTCTTATAAAACGCCAGGGCAAAAGTAAATAACCATAGCATATATGGTATTAGCACCATACGTTGAATAAGTCCTACCCAATCATGGAACATGCTTTGTCCAATAGGAAGTGCTGCAGCGAATATAAAAAGAGTAAGTGTCGCGCTAAGGAGTATTGACATAAGAAGCGTCCATGGCGCGAACGAATTCCATGCTGGGTCTTGGTAGAACTGGCGCAGGAAAACAAAACAACTGATTGGCATGAGAAAAAACGCAATTCCACCCAGGATAGCATGAATCGCACCATGTAAAGTCGTTTGCGAACGAGGTGCATTCACTGGATCCATTACGAAAGGTCCTGAAATGAAAAGACATGCAGCAAAAATGGTAATAAGTGTCGGGCCAGCCTGCGTTACATTTCTTTTTTTGAATTCATAAGAAACAGCTCTTGCAAAGAAAAGGAACAAAGTTCCAAATATCAGAAAATTAGCGATCTGTATTAACCCTCGGGGACCCAGTGATAATGCGCTTACATACATATCCATCGCCGTATATCCTGGACGGAGCAAACCTTCTATTGTGAATATGCCCACGAAAAGTATAGGGGCGATAGTACCAGCCAAAGCCGCAAGTCGGAGAAATTTATTATGTGTTTTCTGCATAGCACAAAATTACACTTATAGGATGGTGTTAGAATCAGGCACATCGCAGGATTTATTTTCCCAGGACATGGAAAATGCCATCGCTAGTATGGCGCTGAAAATAAGGCGATAAGACCCAAATAGGATTCCCTGTTGACAAAACCTGACGTCAGATCCTGTTTCTAAATGAAAAAATCAAAGTCTTAATCCACTTAGTAAACACCACCTTCAAGATCACTCTTCGGCAGTAAATATTTTTTATCCACCCTGTCAAGCACGACCTGGATCGAATCACCTTTTTCATTCAGACCGCGCAGTATAACCTTTCTGCCCTCGTCAGGACTTTCAAAGTGAAGAACCATCCGGTCCCTGAATTTATCCAGCAAAACGTTTTTCTGATAGGCCCTGGTTCTTCTTGTGGATCTCCCTTTTTCCGGGATCGCTTGTATCTCGCCGGCCATATTCCTTTTTGCATTTTCCGGAATCCAGTCATCATGATAAATCCTGTCCTTTATATCTGGTGAGTGCAAACGGAGCTCATTCCCAGTCTTCATTTCAGTGGCCTTGTCCTGAAGATAGAGAACATGGTTTACCGTATCGGCCCTGTAATAAAACGACCGCTGATTGGCTGCGTAGATCTCATAGGTCCGGTCAATATCGCGGACGGGCGCGCCGCTGTTGAAATTAAAACCATTGTTGTTTACAAATGCTTTTACGGAAGAATCATTCACACGGCCTGAAATATTATCGGGAATGGGAAGATTAATTGTAAAACTGAGCGACGACCATTTTTCAAATGACACATGCTGCCAGCGAACGGAATCCAGCGGGGAATACGATAAGTTTTTATGATTGATTGAAAATGAAGTCACATTATAATAGCCTCTTAGATCACGAACTCCTTTTGCACTGGGCTGGTTATACGGATCATAAATAAAATTCAAATATTGCAGATATGGCAGAAGGATCAGAAAGATGAATATGTTGAGCGCTTTTAAAATATACCGCGTGTATTTCCATCCCCTGCTGTTGAAGGAAGGATAGTATCTCACCGGACGCGTATACAGTTCCCTGAGTTGCAGATTGTAAATATCCTTTGCATAATACACCAAAAGGAATATTGCAAAAACAACAAAATACGTCGAGTAAACATGTACATTTCCATCATATGCGACATTTACATAGTTCACCGTTCCAAGTGCGGTAAAGAGCAAAGCCGCGCCCCAGAAAGTTGTTTTCCTCGTAAATAATAAAACACCGGAAGTGAATTCAACAAAACCTGTGAAAACCTGGTACCAGGGCGAAATCCCGATTTCCCACCAATATAATTTCTGCATGGTCATATCACCTAGTGCCGTGTTCAGAATAGATATCGGGGGATATGCCATCTGAACCGGAAATATTTTCTGCATACCAAATCCAACCATGCCGATGCCCGCGCGATAACGGACGATCACCCGTAACCAGTAATATAGACGGTTATACTCTTTTCTTTTTTTATCAATGAGTGTCCAGACAGTTCCGCCAATGAGCGCAATACCGAATATCACGAACCAGTCGTCGTAACTTTTAAGGCCCTTAGTAAATCTGTGAACAAAAGGCATTTCCGGCAGGAAACGGGCGATATCATATATATCCCGATAGTTGGGATGAAACCAATCGAGTCTCAACAACCTGTCCCACCATTCGCTCATGAACGGAAAGGCCAGCATCGAAAGAAAAATAAAGGAAATACGAAAAATGATTTTCTGGGATGAAGTCCAGTTGTTTATATCAGTATCCCCGGTCGACACCTTTAGCGGATGAACAACCGGTTTACCTTTTATCCGGTCTCTGATATCATTTTTTGTGGTCATTGAAATACACTTCTTTTTTTCGGGATATCGACGGATTCATTCAACAGGTAAATTTTGTGCACCCTGTCCAGTATAGCGCGAACGGAATCTCCTCCCTGATCAACGCCGGATAGGATCAGCCGGTCGATTCCGTCTCTCCAGTAATCCAGGTTCCAGCTATCATTTTTATATGCAGGATTTTTATTGGACAGGTGGAGTGCGTGATGAAGTGTATCGGCTTGGTATGTATAAAACCTTCTGTCGATGGAACCGGAGGATTCATAGTTCCTCAGTTTGTCATTTGTAAATATTTCTTCTGAATTACTGAGGTCAGGATTCACCGGCTGAAGTGTTGCAATACTGATCGTGTTCCATTTCTCCAGCACCACATTCTGCCAGCGAAGCGAATCTGTAAGAGAGTACGGCCGCAATTGGTTATTCAAATGAAATTCGTTCACATTATAAAACCCGGTTGCATCTGCAAGCCCTTTTGTTTCGGGATATTGATAGGGATCATTCAGATACATGTTTAGCGACAAGGAAGCATACAATACGAATGTCGTAATTATGAAGCCGGCTTTTAAAATCAACCGCGCTTTTCCCGCATCGTATTGATCAAATGAAAACCGGTATGCATGGGGAGCGGTGGGCCTGCCCAGGGAAATAAGATTTATCAACGGAGGCAGGTCATAAAAAATCAACACAGCGGCAAAGCTCAGGAGGTAAAGGCAGTAAACAGTGTCCCCGCCGCCATATCCCAGGTTCGACAGAAATACATTCCCTGTAAACCCGATCACGATCGCAGCGCCAATAAAAGTGGATTTCCTGTTCAGTAAAAGAATGGCGGCCAGGATTTCAACGGCGCCTAGGTATACTTCCAAAGAGGGGACCACACCATATGAAAGGGAAGCAATCTTCCAGTCTGATAGTCCTCCGTATGTCGTATTGAGCAGACTGACCGAGGGGTATGGCTGTTGCATCGGGAAAAGTTTAATAAATCCATAAGCCAGGATGCCCACAGCTAAGCGGTAACGGAGAATGATGCGCAACAAATAGTACAGGCCGTTGTATGAAACCCTCTTAGGGTCATAATGACTCCAGATCAAAGCGCCGGCCGCTGAAATTCCGGCAAGCACCACCCAGTCAGCCAAGCCGTTCATTCCCCAGGAACCGTAACCTGGCTTTGAAAATATCTGTGGTGTATAACGGCTGATATAAAAAAGATCCCTGTATGTGAAATGACTCCAGGGTATGGCCGCAATATGGGAATAGTATTTCCAGTCGAGCGGTACCGCCTGAAGACAGAAATAAATAAAAATGAAACGGAAAAATATTCTTTCATTCCTACTCCAGTTGCCGTCTTTTATTTCTATTGCCTGGTTCATTTTATAATTTGATGTATGAAGCGCATTCGCCTCAGCCCGTTACCAGGGATTCGGGTTTCTTTTTATGCGTTATGCTGAGAAAATAAACAGGAATGCCTGTTAATGCGATCAGCAAACCCGGCCAGGTAAAAAATGGTTTGTACACGATGAGCAAAACACAAAATGCCGAACCGGATAAAATATAAAGAGCAGGCAGCACGGGATAACCAAAAGCTTTGTAAGGCCTTTCAGTATCTGGCTTCCTGACGCGAAGTATGAAGACACCAATGATGGTCAGCACGTAAAATAAAACCGCGATGAACGTGATCATGTCGAGAAGGTCGCCATATCGTCCGCTCAGGCAAAGGATCGAAGCCATGCCGCATTGGATCCACAATGCGTATCCCGGAACGTCCGAAGAATTTAGAATGGCCGCCCTTTTAAAAAAGAGCCCGTCCTGCGCCATACTGTAATAGACCCTTGCCCCGGAAATAATCAGGCCGTTGTTACAACCAAATGTGGAGATCATGATGAGAAGCGCAATGATGCCCGTTCCGGGTAAACCAAATATGGCATGGGACGCTGCGATCCCCACCCTGTCTTTTTCAGGCGACGCAATCCCATTCAGCGGCAGAACCGCCGTGAACATGAGATTCAGCAGTACATAGATAACAGTCACGGTTATCGTTCCTATAAAGAGGCTCAGCCCAATATTTTTTTTGGGATTCCGGATCTCACCCGCGACAAACGTGACATTGTTCCAGGCTTCATAACTCATGATCGCACCAACCAGTGCGGCAGCAATGGCGCCAATGGATGCAGGCAGGCTTTTATAGTCACTGACCGCACCTTTTACATCCAGCTGCTGAAGATGCCAGGACCGGCTCCAGTTATGATTCCAGACCTGTTTGTTGAGAAATAAAAAACCGAAAAGGATCAGGGCGCCGATGCTGATGATCTTGGTCATGGTAAACAGCAACTGGATCCGTTTTCCTGTCTTGATTCCGCGTGTATTGATGAAGGTTAGTAAAGCGATCAGCAAAATCGAAAGCAGTTGCGCAGATGAAACATCAAAACTTCCCAGGCGAAAAATATAGAGATCCTCGCTGGCCAACGGCGTGAAGTAAGCCAGGAACTTAAAAAACGAAACACCGACTGCCGCAATGGTACCAGTCTGTATTACGGTGAACAAACTCCATCCGTAAACGAATGCCACCAGTGGATTGTAAGCTTCTTTTAAATATACATACTGGCCACCGGCTTTCGGATACATGCCGCTTAATTCTCCATAACTCAGCGCCGCAATAAGCGTCATGATGCCGCCAATCACCCACACGGCAATAAACCAACCCGCAGAACCCGTGTGCCGGACAATATCTGCGCCGACGATAAAAATCCCCGAGCCGATCATGCTGCCAATCACAAGCAGGCTGGCATCCCACAAACCAATTTCCCTTTTCAAAACGTCTACTTCCATTCGCCGCGATTATTATTTATTGAAGGCTGGCCGTTGTATAAGGAGTAACCGGCAACTCGCGTGGAATGCGAAATTGCAATTCAGAAAGGCATTCGTTCCGCAAGTGTGGTAATACCAGCCGGGAGAAATAGTCAGCTTCTTCCTGTAAAGGAAAACCGGATAGTATGAAAGCACGGAATCCCATATCGATATAACGATTCAGCTTTTCCACGATTTGCTCTGCGCTTCCAACCAGTCCGCCGCCACAGCCGGAAAAAACTTTTCCAATGTCCGTCCATAAAAGATCTTCCACATATCCTTCCCCGTCAGCCTGTTTCCGCAGTTCGTCCTGCCTTACCACACCGAGTGATCTTGAATCTTCGCCCCGGCTCCTGATTTCAAATGCCCTTTTTTCATTAAGACGCGATATAAGTTTTCTGGCATAAGCGCGTGCCTCGTTTTCTGTTTCCCTCACCACTACATGTATCCGCAATCCAAAATCGATCTTTCTACCGTAGGCAGCAGCCCGGACACTCATGTCTTTTATAGTTTCATAAATGTCCTCCTCTCTTTCCGGCCAGGTAAGAAATACATCACAGTAACGGGCGCATACATCGCGCGACCCTTCTGAGGTTCCGCCGAAATACAAAAGCGGTCCGCCATTTTGCTGATAAGATTTTACAGGCGCCGAAGGCAGATCGAACCTGTACAACTTCCCTTCAAACCGGATCCTGTCCTGCGTCCATGCCTGTTTCAGGATCTCGATGATCTCGGAACAGCGCTGATAACGCAGGGCCGGATCTTCCCTCAGTCCCGGCAGATCGGAATTGATGATGTTGATCGCGAAACGCCCTTTGAGCATATGGTCAATATTCGACAGGGTTCTCGCAAGCGACGGCGGATGAATTTCTCCCGTCCTCACAGCGGTTAGAATTTTGATCGTGTTGATCTGAGGAGCGATGGCGGCTGCAAAGGTCAGCGCCTCCTGACCCACAGTAAATGCCGTGGGAAATAAAATATTTTTAAATCCTCTGTCTTCCGCATTCAGGATAATATTTCTACAATGTTCATAACTACTTCTGCGGTTTGTGTCCAGGACGCCCAGGTATTCTGTATCACCACCGATGATATCGTCGAACCACCCGATCTCCGATACCCGCTCCTCAGTACGGATAGCGACTGTTTCCCATTTTCTTTTTCCCACCTCCGGTCTTTTTATAGATGAACTACTGTTTCTTATAAATTGTTTTTCCTTCTTTGACCGTTTGCAAAACAGTCACATCTTTTATTTTTTCCGGATCGATGGTCGTGATATCATCCGAAAGGATTACAAAATCGGCGAGTTTGCCTTTCTCGATGGAACCCTTTGTATCTTCCTCAAAATATTCGTGTGCGCCGTTGATGGTGATGGCACGAAGCCCTTCGATCGGTGTCAACCGTTCAGCGCGCCCGATCACCTGGCCGGAACGCGATTCGCGAACCACCGAGGTCCATAGCAGAAACAACTGGTTCAGAGGTGTCACCCCATAGTCCGTATGATTGGTTGGAAGAAGGCCTTTGTTGTATGCCGTTTTTAAAGGGCTCAGGAAACTGGCGCGTTCAATACCTAGATTTCTGACATGCACATCTCCCCAGAAATAGGCGTGGTTACTAAAGAGAGCCGGGATGATTCCAAGTTCTTTGTAACTGTCAAGCTGATCGGGTCTTACGAATTGCGAGTGAATGGTAACCGGACGACGGTCCACACTGTTGATGTCAAGTGACAGGTTTGCATTTTTTATGGCCTTTATATACATGTCGATCGTTGCATCGCCATTACAATGCACAAAGGGCCGTATATTATTCTTGAATGTTCTAATAACAAAAGCATTGAACTGGTCCTGCGTGATATTCGGAAACCCGACACAGGAATCATGGTCGCATCCGGGTACTTCTGTCAGGTAAGGTTTTG
>Ga0066787_10000120_pt1 | contig 11372 bp, 9 predicted proteins | sample OrgsoiDNA2013047_FD_70942 | JGI IMG/M metagenome (GOLD analysis project Ga0066787, IMG submission 70942) | Permafrost soil microbial communities from the Arctic, to analyse light accelerated degradation of dissolved organic matter (DOM) -... | ecosystem: Environmental > Terrestrial > Soil >...
AAAAATGGCAAGTTACTTATATCGCACCGCTCAACCACCTACCCTTGCTGCCTTCCGGCCCTGGGGGAGTCAGCAGGAGCTGGCCGTATAAGACTTGCCGCTGCAAAGGTAGTGTTTTAGGGGGAAAGATGAAGGCCATTGGAAATCTGGTTTCGGCTGAGCGTCTAGCGCAGACTGTTCATCGAATTCATCGAATACATTCCCACCAACTGATCGGAGCGACCACCCAGCGGGCGGTAATACACCAGGATGTCGTAATTATTTTCTGTTTCCGAATGATTGCCTTCTGTAAATTCAAAGGACGGTACGCCCTGCGGGTCGGTATTGTTTACGGTGACATACGCGTAATTATAATAACCCATTTTCAGTAGTGCCGATCCTTCGTAGGCACCGCTGGCCGGATTAAATATCATGTGGCTGGCATCATTCAGTTTGTATCCTGTAAATTCTCCCAGGATATACAGGTCCTTTCCTTCCATCGGTGTCTTGTCGGGTGGAACATAAACAAAACGCACACGGCCATAATCCCCCTGCCAGTTCGGATCGACGCCATCCGTCGTTTCGATAATATAACTTCCGTTGTTGTCGGTATAGAAATAATACGGCGCGCCGGACCGGTCCTTATCGGGTTTCGCTGTAATCACGTCGCCGTTCTTTAAATAATCCACATGCGCAATGCGGTCGCTCTGAAAACGGAAGCTTTGTAAATCAATCCACCGCCACTGATTGCCGCCGGGAAATATCGGCACGTCGTCGCTGTTATACACAAAATTGTTTCCTGAATAAAAAGACGGGTTACCCATATATATGGCATTATCCCAGCGGTTATTCTGCAATATCACTACATGAAGCTGTTGAAAGGGATTTGAAATATTCAACCCCTTACTGTTCACCGTGAACTGCAATTTCTGATGCGTGGCCGAATACTGCGGGTTCATCGGCAAAAGTATCTGCGCCGCAATAGAAACCGCATTCTGTACCACCAGCAATCGTTTGGTGAATGCAATTTTGGTTTCATCATTATTTAAATACACTTTAAGTATATAGTTGCCGGACAATGTCAATCGGGAATTATTTTCCGGCAGACGCGCATGGTAATGCGTATAACGGATCAGGGCAACCGAAGAAAAACGATAATCGGTCAACTGGTTTTGTGCAAAGCCGCGGATATAATCAAATGTGCTTATCTGGACCGGAGTCCAGTCCGCATTGCAGAGCTGATAGGTATAATAATAAGTCTTCACATCTGCATCCAGGTCATCGAATTCAAGATCCAGCTGATCCATTCCGTTCAGGCTCATGACCGGATACGCGGCCTGGTTACCCTTCAGAAAAAGTTTGGCGCTGTAGATATTCGGCATATATACCGAATCAGGCGTCTGGGCTTCCGTACGCGTCCCCAAAGAAATCAGGCCGAGTATGAAAAGGTATTTCATGTGCATTTGATAGTGCAATGTTAGTTCAATTCGGGAAAAAACTTTTCTAACAGCAGCGGGAAGTCTATTTTTGAGTGTTAAAATTTCCTGATTGAATCTTCCCAGTTTCATTGCCCGGCGAATCGCATTTAACAGTGAGCATTCCTTTTCCAGGTTTATCATCCGTCTCGCCATCACGGCCACGGCCATCAGCGTCATGGCTATGATTCTCACGATCGCTTTTGCACAAGGGTTTAAATATGCCATCGGGGAAAAAATGTATGCTTTTTCCGGCCATATCCGCGTTCAGTATTTTGATGCCGGCAAGACTGAAATTGCCGAAGAAAAACCCATCGCCATAAATGATACCGTTTTTTCCATTATAAAAAACGATCCGGAAGTAATATCCGTTCATGCGTATGCTACCAAGGATGCAATCCTGAAAAGCAGGGAAAGTTTTGAGGGTTTGAAATTAAAAGGAGTGGAACCTGCCTATTCCTTTGCCCATATGCAGAGGTTTCTGAAATCGGGCAGCTGGATTCATTTTCCCGACAGCGGTTACAGCAGTGAGATTAATGTATCAGCCTACACCGCCAACAAGTTAAATATAAAGACAGGCGACAAGCTCTTTACCTATTTTATACAACCTGACGGATCCAAACGGGTGCGGCCCATGGTGGTGGCCGGTGTTTTTAAAACGGGTATTGAAAATTATGACCGGGTCAACGCGTTGGTTGATTTACGTCTGATCCAGCGACTCAACAACTGGTCGGCTCAGGAAATTGGCGGATATGAAATTTTTATCCGGGACTATGAGATGGCAGATTCCATCAGCTATCGCATTTTTGAAAAACTTCCGCAGAAATGGAACAGTCAGTCCGTCACTGAAATCTATCAAAATATTTTTGACTGGCTCAACCTGCAGGATACGACCATCGTGATCGTTATCATCATTATGATCCTGGTGGCTATCCTGAATCTGGTGACCTGCCTGATCATCCTCCTGCTGGAAAGAACCCATATGATCGGGCTATTGAAAGCACTGGGTTCCCCCGATAGTGGTATCCGGCGCATTTTTCTGTATCACGGATCCCTGATTACATTCGGAGGTATCATATTGGGAAACATCATTGGCCTGCTTTTTTACTGGTTGCAGGACAGGTATGGTTTTATTCGATTGCCGGAAGACACTTATTTTATCTCCACGGCTGCCGTAAAGATCAGTTGGCAGCAGGTTTGTTGGGTGAACCTGGGAACCTTCATCATCTGTTTCGCGGTGTTACTGCTGCCGAGTTTTTTCATCATCCGGCGGTTGAGCCCGGTGAAAGCCATTGCGTTTAGTTGATCCATTCGATCCTGGACAATAAAATGCCCGTTGCTACGGCTACATTCAATGATTCTGCTGCTCCTTTTCCAGGTATCCGGATTTTTTTGATGGCCAGGGATTCCAACGACGGACTGACTCCTTCCGATTCATTGCCCACCAGCAGCATGGCGCTGGACAATACCAGTTTATCGCGAAGGTCTTCTCCTTCCAGCGAACTGGCATATAATGGGATCCCAGGATTCAACCGTATATAATCTTCCAGATCCATATATAATATTTCAACACGCACCAAACTACCCATCGCAGACTGTACCACTTTCGGATTGAATACGTCCACTGTGTTCTGGCTGCAAACCAAACGGCGTATGCCAAACCAGTCGGCCGTGCGCAGGATCGTGCCGAAGTTACCCGGGTTCTGGATGTTATCCAGCAACAGCGTCAACCCCTCTGATGTTTTTATTTTGTTAAAAACCGGTTTTGTAAAAATGGCCAGCACCTGATTGGGCGCAGAGTGAAAGGAAATTCTTTCCAGTTCCTTTTCATTTGTCCTGATGAAAAGTTTTTCTCTGCCTTTTTGCATGTCTTCATGTGATAATAACCAGTCCCCGGTTGCAAAACACTGAACCAGGCGGAGGTTGTTGGAGTGTATAAGTTCTGATACGATCTTAGGGCCCTCTGCGACAAAGACCCCATCAGCATCGCGGAATTTTTTATGGCCTAAACTTTGGATATATTTGACCTGCGACTTTACAAGCATGGATTCCCCCGTTTAATCAATATGTCATATTGCCGGCAAGTTACATCACTAGTCAGATCTGCAATCGTTCCGGCGATTTTGATTTTTACCTTCTTTTCCTGCCGCGTTCCCGCCAATTTCCAATATCCGCAGAATAAACCATTTGTTTTTAAAACAACCATTAAAGTAGAAGGCAAAATAAAGGGGGATCAGAAACAGGACCTCACACAGAAACTTGAAAACCAGTTGGACGACAGTCTGCAGGCAAGAACGGTTACATCATTTTACAAGCCGATGTATTTCATTGTAAAAAAATTATCATATTCACCGGTTTATGATTCCACATACCCGGGGCATTCGATTGTATACATGAATGCCCTCCTCAATTCGAATGGCTACTACGCGCCGGTCATCACAGATACCGTGATCGTTAAAACTTTGCATAAGGGGAAAATAAAAAAAAGCGGAAAGTATAAGGGACTTAGCAGGGAACAACAAAGAGTATTTGTTCATTTTATCGTAAGACCCGGTAAACAACTTGTTTTTGATTCGATCGGGTTCAGTCTGCTAACACCGGAACTTCAGCAGATCACGATGAATTCCAGGGATCAGTCACTGTTAAAAGTAGGTAACCCCTATTCGCGTCTGATCCTGACGAATGAAATCAGCAGGCTGGTGGATAGTTTCCGGAACAACGGGTATTTTCGTTTTTCAAAAGAAGATCTGTACGCGGAACACGATACTGTTTTTGCTGCGTTAATCAATCCTTCCCTGGATCCGATTGAACAGGCAGAACTGCTCGAAAAATTCAAACAGAAAAAAGAAAACCCCACTATTACGGTCGTGATCAAACAAAGACCGGCTCGGGACACCACACATCTCATTAAATATTATATCGGTCAGGTAACTGTTTTCCCGGATCTGCCAACCGGGGAAGACACGACTGTATTTCACTCTGATACAACCCTGATCAATCAAATAAAATTTATAAACCGGACCAATAAATTCAAACTGCCTTTCCTGGCAAATAGTATTTTTTTATACCCGGGTGGTTTATACCAGCAACAGAATTATTACAGGACGTCGAACCGACTGAGCCAGTTTTCCGCCTGGGACTATAATAACATCGAATTTCTGCGATCACCGGTCAGCGACAGTTTGATAGACGTTACAATACGTTTGTACCCGGCAAAAAAACAGAAATTGTCTATCTCACTGGAAACGAGTTATAATACCAACGATATCCTGACAACGACCAATGTTTTTGGAACCAATGTAATCCTGAGTTTGCAGAACCGGAATGCATTCAAACAATCCATCTTAACCAATACAAATCTACAGGGAGGAATTGAACTTGGTTCGAGCAGCATACAAACGATATTGACGAGCCTGTCTCATACGATTGCCATTCCCCGCATCGTTCAGATTATTCCTTTCCTTCATTTTCCGGCGAACCTTGAAAAAAAAGGGTTTAAGACACAAACGCTCATCAATGTAAATGGCGGGTATACACGTCGCCTTAATTTTTTTACTGAGGGAAGCCTCAACGGATCATTCGGCTACCAATGGTCGAAGAGCCTGCTGCATACAAAAAAAGACAAGAGTTTCCTGGTTACCAAATCATATCTGTGGAAACCGATCAATATTGAAAATACCACGCTCGACGAAACAGACAGTTTAAAAAATATCCTGGCCTCGAATCCGCCGCTCAAACTGGCATTCCGGCCCGGCCTGGTAATCGGAGAACAATTTGCTTACAACATCATCAGGCCAAAAGGTAACAAGACAAACTATCTCCTCGTCGACTTTGAAGAAAGCGGCGCATTGCTCGGATTTTTCAAGACCCTCGACAAGGGTGCTCTGCTTCGATATATCCGCGGGGAAATAGAATTCCGTCATAATATCGACTATGGAAATAATCAAATGGTCTTTCGTGTATATGCGGGAGCGGGATATGACTATGGATTGGCCGGCGATGGCAAAGAAAACACGCTCCCGTTCTTTAAAGCTTTTTATGCCGGAGGACCAAACAGCATGCGTGCCTGGCAGGTCAGAAGCCTCGGGCTTGGGTCATCGAAATACTATAATTCTACCGATAACCTGAAACTGGATCTGCGGTTCGGGGATGTGAAACTGGAAAGCAATGTGGAATATAGGTTTCTACTTGGTACCCTGTTTGGTATAAAATTCAGAAGCGCGCTTTTTACCGATATCGGAAATATCTGGAACTGGAAACCAATTGACGATCCGCTGGGCGCCGGGAGTGATTTCCACCTGAATACTTTTTATAAAGAACTGGCCGTAGGCGCAGGTACCGGTCTGAGGCTGGATTTCAATTACTTCCTGATACGCCTCGACTGGGCCTATAAAATTCACGACCCGGAGGAATTAGGTGGTGGCGGTGATACCTGGATAAACGATCAGAAGCTTAAAAAAGGACAGCTCCAGCTTGGCATTAATTATCCGTTCTGAATTTTATCTCAGCCGATTCAGGATCGATCGCATCTTCCAGCACATATCGGCCGATCCGCGTACGGCAAAGAGAACTCAGGTAAGCTCCACATCCCAGCGCCTGACCCACATCATTCGCCAAACTGCGAATATAGGTGCCCGTTGAACAAATCGCACGGAAAACAACCTGAGGCGGTTGCTCCATTACCAGGTCAAACAATCGAATATTTACTTTTCTGGCGTCCAGCGCTACTGCTATCCCCTGTCGCGCCAGGTCGTACGAACGCAGGCCATTTTTTTTTATTGCAGAATAGACAGGCGGTGTCTGCATAATCTCCCCGGTGAACTGCCGGGACACTTTTTTCAGGGCAGCATCATCTACCCATGAAAAATCCTTGTGATTTTCCGGTTCCGTTTCCCTGTCAAAGGAAACCGTGGTCGATCCCAGTGTGAAGGTCCCGGTGTATTCCTTTTCCTGCGACATGAACTCATTGATCTTCTTGGTAAATTTTCCCGTGCATAGTATAAGAAGGCCCGTGGCCAGCGGATCGAGTGTACCGGCATGTCCCACTTTTGCATTCACGCGGTTCCGGATTTTCTTTACAACATCCGCCGAAGTCCAATGCAGGGGTTTATTGACCAGTATCACCTTCCCTTCCTCAAAAGGATTTATCATATTCATTTTTTTTTTGCCGGCTGGCGTATCAGATCTCGCGCCTCGCTTTAATCTGGAGATATTTATTCACCACATCCACACTTAAATTTTCGGGAGCCGTTAATAATGCAGCAATACCATAACGCTGCAGTTCCTTGACAATGAGTTTTTTTTCCAGGATGAATTTTTCCGCGATTACTTTTTCATATAAACGTTCAATGTTTCCCGCTTCGCCAGATGCAAGTTTCTGCAATGACGTGTTCTCAAAAAAAACGACGAGCAACAGGTGTTTCTTCGAAATATTCCGAAGATAAGGTAACTGTCTTCTCAATGCCGTCAGGGATTCAAAATTCGTAAACAGGATCAGCAGGCTTCGCCGGGTAATATTAGTTTTTATAAGTTTGTGCAGGAATGCGAAATCAGATTCCAGGAACCTGGTGTTTAAATTATATAGCGCCTGCAGTATACCGGACATCTGCGTGGAGCGGTGATTGGCTGGTATACAATTACCCGTTTTGTCTCCAAAACTGATGAACCCTGCCCGGTCCTGTCTGGATATCGCAACCGAGCACATCGCGAGCGTGGCGTTCACAGCATAATCCAATAAACTGAGTCCATCGAACGCCATTTTCATCACCCGTCCCTTATCGATGATACAATACACCTGCTGGCTTTTTTCATCGGTATAAGAATTAATCATGAGTTGTCCGCCGGTTCTGCCTGTAGCCTTCCAGTTAATACCCCTGATATCGTCTCCGCTTACATATTCCCTGATTTGCTCAAACTCAAGACTGTGGCCGGTTTTCCTCACCTGTTTGTATCCGGCATTTCCGGGATCCGTGATATGCGCCATGAATTCAAATTGCCGTAGTCGCAGAAAACCCGGAAAAACTCGTATCGCTTCCTTAGCAGGAATTGTCTTACGCCGGATGATGAACTGCAATGGTGTTTTGATAAACACATGCAGGTCTCCAAAAAAATACTCCCCTCTTTCCTTCGGCCGGATAATATAATCAAGTATTGTTTTCTCTTCCGATTCCAATATGGCCCTCATTGTTAGATCGCGGATCTGCCAGGGTTCCGGAAATTCGTCAAGCAACTGTACCCGGACCCGAAACGGATAGTTATTCCGGATCTCCCACTGCATTTTGTTCTCTTCCCCATTGCTGAGCCTTTCCGGAAGAAGTCGTTGAACCGACACAGGATTTCGATTGCCAAAGAGTATCCAGAAATCCAGCATCACCGTCATCAAAAGAAGAATAAGAGCAAGTCCGGCAATATTAAATAAAAAAGGAATTCCATAGGACAGCACAAACAGGAAAATGATAACGGTCATCAAACGGTAAAACCATTTACCAAAAAAAATAGCGTTGAGTAATTGTTTCACGATACCCATATCATCTAGGAATTTCTGAAGATTGAATGATCTCTTTTATCACGTCGTCGGTCGTGCCTCCTTCCATTTCCTTTTCCGGAGAAAGAACCAGGCGATGCCGCAACACAGCGGGCATCACATATAGTATGTCCTCAGGTACTATAAAATCCCGTCCGTTCATAGCCGCGATGGCTTTTGAAGATTGTAATATGCCAATGGAGGCACGCGGCGATGCCCCCAGGTAAATGGATTTGTGCTGACGGGTCGAAGCGACCACGGATACTATATATCGTATCAGTTTTTCTTCCACATGGATACCGCTGACCAGCCGTCGAAGTTTGGCAATAACAGCAGCGTTTAGTACCGGTTTCACGATATCACTCATCAGCGCTCCGAGGTGCTCATGATGTTTGATCACCACGATCACTTCATCCGCCTCACTTGGATAATCCACTTTGATTTTAAAAAGAAACCTGTCCAGTTGCGCCTCAGGCAAATGATAAGTACCCTCCTGTTCAATCGGATTTTGCGTAGCTATCACGAGAAAAGGCTGGTTCATATGCATAGTCTGTCCGTCAACCGTGATCTGTCTTTCTTCCATCACTTCGAACAAGGCAGCCTGTGTTTTTGCCGGCGCCCGATTGATCTCATCTATCAACACGATATTACTGAAGATCGGCCCTGGGCGAAACTGGAACACCATCTCCCGCGGATTGAAAATGGAAGACCCGATCACGTCCCCGGGCATCAGGTCTGGCGTAAACTGTATCCGTGAAAAACCAACATCTATCGAGCGGCTGAGTAGTTTGGCCGTCAGCGTTTTCGCAACTCCGGGAACCCCTTCGATGAGAATATGACCGTCCGCCAGAATGCCGGCAATCAGCAGTTCAATCATTTGTTCCTGACCCACAATCACTTTACCCATTTCTGATTTAAGTTTGTCAAGCGTTTCCCTGAATTCCTGCAATGGGGTTCTTTCGCCGAATACATTTTCTTCCATCGTTATTCCGGTTTATTGAATTGATTGATTTGTTTGTGAAGATCCATTAATTCCTGGTCTGTGAGATTGGGTTTCAGTCGCACGTCATGAATAAGATACACCAGTTGGGTAATGTCGCTGACGGGCCGGCCCGTGCGGAAAGCGAGTTTCCGGACAAACTCATCGTTTAATACGGACGTTGACATATTATAAGCCGACCGTACATTTTCAAGGAAGGCCGCGACCATTTTCGTCGCCAGGTTCTGGTTGTTTTTCTGTTGAAAATACAAACGTCCAACCGTTTTCACAAAATCCTCCGAAGCGTTTCGCAGGGGAGGAATTTGTGTAATCGGCCGCTGTTTGCGTTTGGATTCCACCAAAAACACCAACAAGAATAATAGCACGGTCAGCCAGAATGCCCATCGCAGGGAGCGGTTATTAAATATAAAACGGAAAGAAGAAAATTCCTTCTCTTTTCTTCGGAATCTGAAATAATCTGACCATTCAACGGAGCCTGTTTTTTTGGGCATCATAGAAAACGCCAGGTCGTAGTAGGATTTGTTACCGCCATGCAGTAAAAAAAAGTTACTGAATACAAAGGGATTCAGATGAATAAAAATCGCTCCGTCGTGATCAAAAGCGATCCGGATAAAATCAGGCTGACCAATGGCATTTCTCCCGAGAACCAGTATGCGATTGGTATCCAGGCTATCAAAATAACTATTGTTGGTATATCCCGGATACCCATACATCACCCAATTATTTTTTACAGGATCGAGTATGTGTGCCTGCATACTGTCGCGCCCGAAGAAATTTTCCCGTCGTACCAGGTGCAGCATGCTCATGACGGTATCGCCAAAATTCAGAGCAGAAATAAACACCTGATTTCCGGAAGCAGCAAATACCACGATGGAATGCATATCATAGGCCTCGGGCGCAAACAAGGGGCTCAGTATGATGAGGGCCCGGGTAGTATCTTCTGCATTTTCACCACGATACAATTCCGGGAACCGGCTGCTCTCGCGGATGATGGCATTCGGAAAAATGGAGGATAAATTCTCATACGCATATTGCGTACCATAGGGAATTTTATCACCGTGCCAGAGGCTGATCCGTTTATCCATTCTTCTCGCACAGGAGCAAACAAGGATGCAGGAACTGAAAATTAAAAAACCATATCGAAAAGCGTTTTTCAAGAAGTGAGGATTTTTTGAAGATGCTCGAATTTATTGCTGAGTTGTTCAAACAATGCCGGCTCGGGAATAAAGCCGCCATAAAAAATATATTCATATGCCGTTGCCAGGGACCTGAACTCCCCTGCCTGGGGATGATTTCCGAAAGCGCGGGTGATTTCCGCATTGGTAGAGGAATCCCGGAAAGCGATGCCGCTCTGTTCCCTGGCTGTTTGAATCAGCCTGAGATACAGATAGCGAGTGGCTTGACGGTAATTTCCTTCCTGCCGGTACTTGCGGATGGCTTCATTGTAATCGACGGTTTCACCGGATTCGGATTCTTCGGGATCGGATGGTTGCGACCAATTATTTCGCGCAAACCATCTGAAATTACTTTCTTTTGCCAACTGGTAAATGCCAAAAAGAACGACGGCAATCATCGCGCTAAAAATCAGCCAGCGGAAAAGCCGGCTGCCAATCAGCCTGCTTAATAACCCGGGATTCGCGGGACTCGTATTTTCTTTCAAGTACGACGAGTCATTGGCATATGCAAAATCAGAATCTTTCAGATATTTATTTACGTCGCGCTGTGGCACGGAGCGGGGCGAATAGGTGGATAAATAGCGGTCGCCTGTTAAGGGAAAGGAGTCGGTTATTACAATGGAATCGGCGGAAGACTGCGCCCGTGTGACAGATGCGGTTAGAAAAAAAAGAATGAGTATACCAGAAAAATATTTGAACATGCAGGATTATCAGGGATTTACTGATTGAACCATCTTTTCCTTTTTGCTGAGGCGAATCGGATAAATGATAAAATACCAGATGATAAAGGTGGCTGAAATAATCAATATGGAAAGACTCAACCAGACCGGCATTTTGGAATAGCGCGTCACAAATCCTTCCAGGAACGCAGCAGTTAGAAATACAGGAACCAGACCGATCATCATTTTTATACCGTCCCTGGCACCGCGCTTCACGGAAGGGAGTCTTTTATAGGTACCCGGGAATAACAGACTTCTGCCAAGCACGATGCCCGCTGCGCCGGCAATGATGATAGAAGAAATTTCCAGTGTGCCGTGTATCCAGATCACGAGTACCGATTTCCATCCGAGACCCTTTGAGAAAAAAAAGTACTGAAAGGCACCCAGCATCACGCCGTTCGTGAACAGCATCCAGATGGTTCCCACCCCTGCAAGGATGCCGGTAATAAATATCATAAATGACACCCGCACATTGTGAACTGCAATCCAGAGAAACATGGA
>Ga0066787_10000121_pt1 | contig 11275 bp, 11 predicted proteins | sample OrgsoiDNA2013047_FD_70942 | JGI IMG/M metagenome (GOLD analysis project Ga0066787, IMG submission 70942) | Permafrost soil microbial communities from the Arctic, to analyse light accelerated degradation of dissolved organic matter (DOM) -... | ecosystem: Environmental > Terrestrial > Soil >...
GAGGACAGGAACCTGATTCAAAAATATTTTGCGAATAAAAGCGTTTTTTAAGCGTAGAGCCTGATACGTAAAACGTAAAGCGCCATCATGAAAAGATTTTTCATCCTCCTGTTATTGGTAACTTCTGCCTTTGCGCTAAAAGCACAGGAGAATTCAGTCAATATATCACATTCCGCAAATCAGCACAAGGCAAAAAAATCAAGAAGGAATGTCAGTAATGATAAGATTCATTTTGGCACTGCCAGTTTTTATGCAAATAAATTTGAAGGAAGAAAAACAGCGAACGGAGAAATATTCAGCCAGAAGAAATTATCAGCCGCGAGTAATATACTGCCACTGGATCACTGGGTTCGCGTTACCAACCAGCGGAATAAACTTTTCGTGATTCTGCGTATTACCGACAGGATGCATAAAAATAATAAACGCCTGATTGATCTGAGCAAAGCCGCTGCCCGAAAACTGAAATATACAGGATACGGACTTACACGTGTAAAAGTGGAAGTGCTCGGTAAAAGTCTTCCCGAAGGAATGGCCAGGGACTGATCAGGCAACGGCTTTATTCACCAGCGCCGCAGCTTCGCTAAGCAAAATTGCGGACTGTACTTTAAGCCCGCTGTCTTCAATCAGTTTTTTTGCTTCAACGGCATTGGTTCCCTGGAGGCGGACAATGATGGGGACAGCAATAGTTCCTATGGAATGATAAGCATCAATTACCCCTTGGGCAACCCGGTCGCATCGGACGATTCCACCGAAAATATTGATGAGAATGGCCTTTACTTTAGGATCTTTTAATATAATGCGGAACCCGGCTTCAACGGTTTGCGCGTTTGCGCTGCCACCGACATCCAGGAAATTTGCGGGTTCACCGCCATTCAGTTTGATCATGTCCATGGTGGCCATAGCCAGTCCGGCACCATTGACCATACAGCCGACATTGCCGTCTAGCTTGACAAAGTTCAGATTGTATTTACCCGCTTCCACTTCCGTCGGATCCTCTTCACCAATATCGCGCATGGCTTCCAGATCAGGGTGGCGCATAAGCGAATTATCGTCGAGGTTCATTTTGCAATCCACCGCAATGATTTTTTCATCGCTTGTTTTAAACAGGGGATTGATCTCAAGCATGCTGCAATCGAGACCAACGTAAGCATTGTACAAATTGGTAACAAATTTTACGCAGTTCTTAAAAGCTTCCCCGGAGAGCCCGAAGTTGAAAGCAATCTTCCGCGCCTGGAAACTCTGGAGGGCGGCGCCAGGGAATACCCATTCCTTAAAAATTTTATCGGGTGTTTTAAGTGCTACCTCTTCGATATCCATTCCCCCTTCCGTACTGTACATGATCACGTTCTGTCCTTTTGAACGGTCAAGTAAAATGGAGAGATAAAATTCTTTTGTCGGATTGGCGCCCGGATAATATACGTCCTGCGCCACGAGCACTTTGCGAACGACTCTACCGGATTCTCCCGTTTGGATGGTTACCAGTGTGCCCCCCAGTAGGGTGGAAGCAAAATTGCGCACTTCTTCCGCGTTCTTGGCTACCGCCACACCCCGTTGTTCTGTTCCCTTGATCTTCCCCTTTCCACGGCCCCCCGCATGAATCTGCGCCTTGACAACCGCAAATGAATTGCCGGTATTTACCTTGATCTGCTTATAAGCTTCTTCTGCAGCATTGGCAGTGTCTACGGGGATGCCTTCCTGTACGGGTACGTTGTATTTTTTCAACAGTTCCTTGGCCTGGTATTCATGCAGATTCATGGATCGAAAATTTTGACGAATTTAAGTGATAAAAGGCAATCCTTGCCACCACCTTCGAGTTTCTTCGATGAATGCTTCGGGGATCCAGCAATAGTAGTATGAAGAAACATTTTATTTCACTGTAGTGGTCTTCAGCTTGTCTTTGAAAACTTTCTCAAACTTCTCAACCTTTGGGCGGATTACAAAAGAGCAATATGGTTGTGAACCGTGCAGACGGTAATAATCCTGATGATAATTTTCAGCAGCATAAAAATGACTGAACGGTGTGATCTCCGTTACAACAGGGTTATTGTACGCGCCACTTTTGTCCAGCCTGGTTTTATATTCTTCAGCTTTTTTCTTTTGTTCGGAATCATGATAAAAGATTACGCTGCGGTATTGTGTACCCACGTCATTCCCCTGACGGTTCAGCGTTGTTGGGTCGTGGGCTTCCCAGAATACTTCCAGCAATTCATCAAAACTGATCACTTTCGGATCATAAACGATCTGCAGGCATTCGGCATGACCCGTGGTTCCGGAACAAACATCTTCGTAAGAAGGGTTTTTTACCGTTCCGCCGGAATAACCGGAAGTCACTTTATAAACGCCTTTTAACTCCTGAAAAACGGCTTCGGTACACCAGAAACATCCTGTTCCGAAAGTAGCCGTATCTGTCGTTACGCCTGCCGGGATAACTTCGGTGTTCAAAGCTATGTTTTGTGTTGATGACGGATTACAGGAAACCAGCGAAATTGCACTGAAAACAATGGATAATAACATAATAATTTTCATTCTTTTTTCTCCTGCAATGTACGTCCGGGTGTTCCTGACGGATTGCAATATATATGACAATTGGAGGCTTTTAAATGTTCGTTAACTAACTTTGTTTTGAATGATACGATTTTTCCCGGAATCCGCCCTGGGGCAGCTTGAATTTGACAAAATAAGAGATTTACTCGCTGAAAAGTGCAAATCTGCATTTGCAAAGGAGAAAGCAGCTTCTCTGCGGATCCACACGAGGCTGGATTTCATACAGACAGAACTTACAAGAACCAGCGAATTCAAGGGCTTACTCGAGCAAGGGCAGTATTTTCCCGATGAAGACAATCTCAACCTGTCACGGGAAATCAAACTTCTCAGTTTGGAGGGAGCCGTGCTGAGCGGGGAACAATTTCTCCAGGTACGTAAACTGGCAGACGCCCTCCGCCAGATCTTCCAATGGTTTGATAAGGAACGCCGGCTTGCCTTTAGCGGTCTGGCTTCGGTAATAAAAGACAGTTATTACGAAAAATCGATTATCCAGTTCATTGACGAGATTGTGGAAGAAAACGGCCAGGTGCGCGATAAAGCATCTACCGAACTCGCCAATATAAGAATGAGTTTGTATAGAAAACGGAATGAACTCAGGCGTCTATTCGACAAGATCGTCGCCAAACTAAATAAAGCCGGTTTAGTGGCTGAAACAGAAGAAGCTTTTCTGAATGGCCGGCGGGTGGTTGCCCTTTTTGCAGAACACAAAAGGCAGGTAAAGGGAATCCTTCATGGAGAAAGCGACAGCCGTAAAACTTCGTTTATTGAGCCTGAGGAAACCATTAGTTTCAATAACGAAATTTTTTCGCTCGAACACGCGGAGGGCAGAGAGGTAAACCGGATTTTGCGTGAACTGACTGCCAGGCTTTCTGTTTATTCCGCCCTGTTACAGACTTATCATGATATCGTAGGAGAATATGATTTTGTCCATGGCAAGGCAAAACTGGCCATTGACCTCCATGGCATTCATCCTAATTTGCAGGACGGATCCCATATTCATCTCATACAAGCCTATCATCCTTTGTTGTTTCTTTATCACAAGAAATCCCAGAGACCGACGATACCCGTCGATATTAAACTAGACGATAAAAACCGGATACTGGTGATATCCGGCCCCAATGCCGGCGGCAAAACTGTCACAATGAAAACTGTTGGGTTGTTGCAACTTATGGTGCAGGCGGGTTTACTAGTTCCTGTTCATCCGCACTCCACACTGGGTATTTTTAAACAGATCATGATACATATCGGCGATACCCAGAGCCTGGAATTTGAACTGAGTACCTACAGTTCACACCTGATCAATATGAAACATTTCATGGAGCAGTCCAACGGACGCACACTGTTTTTTGTTGATGAACTGGGTAGCGGAAGTGACCCGAATCTGGGTGGTGCTTTTGCTGAAGTTATCCTGCTGGAGCTTGTAAAAAAACATGCATTTGGCATTGTAACAACACACTATCTGAATCTTAAAGTGATGGCCAATAAAACGCCGGGAATCGTGAACGGGGCCATGGCGTTTGATGAAAAAAGCCTGCAGCCGTTATACAAACTGATCATTGGCAAACCGGGCAGCTCGTATACATTTTCCATTGCAGAACGGATTGGTCTCCATCCCGATCTTATCCGGGATGCCCGCAAACTTGTGGATGAAGAACATTTTAAACTGGATAAATTATTAAACCGGACGGAGCAGGATCTGCGCAATCTCGAAATGAGAGATAAGGAATTGCAGCAGATGCTGAAAGAAAATGCCCGGTTGAAGACGGAACTGGAAAAAACCCTGCATAAGGAAAAACACCAGCAGCAACTGCAACTTCTGCAAGAACAAAACAAAATCTCTGCAGAGCGTTATACATATCTGAAGGAAATGGAAAGAAAACTGAAACAGGTTATATTCGACTGGCGAAAAATTGAAAACAAAGAAGAAGTGATCCGGCAACTGCAGGCATTGCTATTCAATCAAAAAGAAAAGCCGGTCGCTGAAAAAGTAAAAAAGAAATTCGACGCAAAATATATGGAGGTGGCCGGTGACATTCAGGCAGGCTCCGCGGTAAAAATGAAGAAAAGCCACCAGCTCGGAACCGTGCGAGAATTGCGTGGGAAAAAGGCCGTGGTGCAGGTAGGTATGATTCCAATCACCATGGATATTTCAGACCTGGTGCTGATTCGTGATAAATCCAAACCGGAAACAAGCGCTTAAAAAAGAAATATGAATGCAAAGCAACTCGCTGCGGAAAAAGCAGTTTCATTTCTGGAAAATGGTATGACCGTCGGCCTTGGAACCGGGTCCACGGCGTTTTGGGCCATAGAAAAAATTGGCAAATTAGTGAATGAAGACAATTGGAAATTAAAGGCCATAGCGACGTCAATACGTTCAGAAGAACAGGCGAGGGGACTGGGAATTCCTATCCTTGATTTTTCTAAAATCAAATTGATAGACATTACGATTGACGGCGCAGATGAAGTAACCGAACACTTGCAACTCATCAAGGGCGGAGGTGGCGCACTTCTCCGGGAGAAGATAGTAGCGACGAACAGCAGGTTGATGATTGTGGTGGCCGACGAATCCAAACTGGTTTCATCACTGGGCAGATTTCCATTGCCGGTAGAGGTTGTACATTTTGGTTGGGAGCGGACTTTTGAAAAACTTCAAATGCTGGGATGTGAAGCGAAACGGAGAATGAAAGGCACAGCGCCATACCTTACAGACAATGGAAATTATATTGTGGACTGCGCTTTCGAAATAATAAAAGATCCGCCGGCGCTGCATGAATCCGTAAATGCCATCACAGGTGTGGTGGATAATGGATTATTCATTCAAATCGCGGGCAAACTGGTTTTGGGATTAAACAACGGAGAAACGCGCGTCATCAGAAGATAAAAAAATGGATATGATTTTTACCGGCCTGCTTAAGTTTGTCCGGAATAGTCTGCGTTTCGTTTTAAAGAAACCGGTTACCTGGCTCGCTGAAAAAGTTTCTTCTGCCCCGGATAAGGTCGCGGTCATGGATGCGCTGACGGCCTTATACGAAGAATCTGCAAGACCCGAAAGCACTAAGCTAAAACTGCTCAGCCTGAATGGAAGCGGTCAGCGGATCATCATTTTCAGTGACCAACACCGCGGTACGAGAGACGGTTCTGATGATTTTGCTATTTGTGAAAACAGCTATCTCACTGCGCTGGACTATTATAATAATGAAAAATTTTATTTTATAAATCTGGGAGATTGCGAAGAGCTTTGGGAGAATACGATGTTTGGAATATCAAAACATAATATTGCAGTATATCAGAAAGAGAAGCTTTTTATAGATCGGGATGCTTATTGCAAGGTTTTCGGCAATCACGATCTTTTCTGGGATAATGATCCGCTGGCCGCAAACTGGTTGAAAAGAATTTATGGATCGGCGATCCGGATTTTTACCGGAGTACTGATTCGGGTAGATATATCTTCAGATGCAACTCTTGAAATTTTCTGTACTCACGGCCACCAGGGAGATAAACAAAGTGATGGTAATTCATTCAGCAAATGGTTCGTAAGTTATATATGGGGACCGCTTCAAAAACTGCTGGAGATAAATATCAATAGCCCTTCCGCCAACGACAATTTGAAAACACTGCATAATATGTATATGTACGACTGGAGCGCAGCGCAGGAAAACACCCTGCTTGTTACCGGTCACACACATCAGCCGGTATTTAACTCACTAACGCATCTGGAAAGGCTGTACCAGCAACTGGAAAAAGCGCGTACCCTAAACGATGCGGATGCCCAGAAAAAAATCGAGGCAGAGATCCCAAGGCGCAAACGAGAATATGATTTTGTAAATCAGTCGTTCGATAAAATGAAACCTACATACTTTAACTCTGGCTGCTGTTGTTTTGACGACGGCACTATAACGGCGATTGAAATCAGTGACGGGTTTATTCGTCTTATCAAATGGAGCCTTGTCAATGGCAAGCCTGAACGAATCGTTGCTGAGGAAGAAGAACTCAGCAAGCTGTCTGCGGGCTTGAGAACAACTAAAAAAGCAGCCATGTAGAAATTTAGAAAGTGTAGAAAATGAAGAGAATCTGAATTGGTCTCCAGTTGAGGCATTAAATCTGCTATCTGTATCCTTTATTCCTCAGTTTGCGGGGAATTTGTCAAAAACTCACATGATCCGGCCCAAAATAAATTGGTATGATACTTACTGTAATATGATGTATTAGAGAAGCTCGAAACAAGGATTCGCAGATTGGGTGACTCATACAGAAACTATGGTTAACCTGAAATGAAGCCGAACGGATAGTGTCCGGATCTTGTTTCTTGATCTGCCTGAGCGGATAATATTGTATAAAGACTTCGCAACAAACGAGGTCTTTATTTTTTTGTTACATGCTGGCGTGCAGGTAGTCTTTCAACTGCGAAATAGTTTCCTGCTGGTGCTGGATAGTTTCACGAATGAGATCATGAATTGAGATAACACCATAAATTCTTTCCTGTTCAAATACCGGGAGATAACGAATATTTTTGTCTGCCATCAGTTGCATACAATACTCTATGCTGTCATGGAGGTTGACCGCCGGGAGGTCGTTTGACATGATTTCCGATACGGGTGTATCAGTAGAAGATTTTCCTTTTAAAATTACTTTCCTGGAGTAATCCCTTTCGGTCATTATTCCCAGGTATGTCTGGTTTTCCATAACCATGACCGATCCTATATTCTGGAAAGACATAATCCGAAGGGCTTCCAAAACAGAGGTTGAGGGGGGAACCGCAGTGATTTTTCTTTCCTTGTGAAGAAAAATATCAGATACCTTTTTCATGCCGGCCAGTTTAAGTGAACAATCGTTTCGGGTAAATTACAAATAATTATCTGATAATCGGGTCCTGAAAATGGACGCAGACCCATACGATGGGGTTCCGGGACGCCAAAAAGGCTGGCGAGGCGCCAGCCTTTGTTTCTGGATTATGGTTTAATGGTAATGGCTTAGATTCGCAGTACCTTGATATACACTGACTTTGGAATGGTTTCACTAGTAATTCCCGGCATTCAGGTGTCTGATTTCAGCAGATACGTAATAACGGGCTTGCCGGATTCTAACGCATCATAAAAAATAGAAATAAAGGGTTTGCCAGGGAATGCGGGCTCTTTTGAAAGCATCCAGACGCGAGGGGTGCCGGCGCAAGCAAGAATTTGCGCAGGTGACGATTAAAGGGTACTTTTAAAACTCAAAACCGGATTTATTATGACAAATCATTTGTTATTATTATCAATGCCTGGTGGCAGTGAATGGATTCTGATCGTTATTGCAGTATTGGTATTATTTGGTGGAAAAAAGATCCCGGAATTTATGAAGGGACTGGGAAAAGGAATGCGCGAATTCAATGATGCAAAGAATAATGTAAAACAGGAATTTGAAAATGGTATGAATGAGCCACCAAAACCTGCACCTACACCTGAAACCAAGAACTAACTCCTTATTTATTGATAATTTTAGTGACGGTCACTGAAAGCTAACGTTCAGCGGTAACTGCCGGCAAATCCCGTTTCAGCATATTATCCCGGTTGACCATTTCCCAGGCAGTATAAAATACCAACTTTGTTCTTTTTTCCAGCAGATCATAGTTGATCTTATCCGGTGTATCAGAAGGCCGATGGTAATCCCCATGGATTCCGTCAAAATAAAATATGATGGGAACACCCTTCCGGGCAAAATTAAAATGGTCACTACGGGTATAGATCTTCAGCGGATCCTTCGGATCATTGAATTTATAGTCCAGCTCGAGCCCCGTATATTTTTTATTTATTGAAACACTGATCGAATGTAATTCAGAACTCAGCTTGTCGTCCCCCACGATATAGACATAATTATTGGAATCACCCTGTTTTCTGCCGGGGTCCTTTCTTCCAATCATATCGATATTTAGATCTGCGGTGGTTTTATCCAACGGATATACGGGATGGTCTGTGTAGTACTCCGAACCCCAAAGACCTTTTTCTTCTCCCGAATTGGCCAGGAAAAGGATGCTCCGCCGCGGACCCTTACCCGCCGCCCTGGCTATTGTAAACGCGGAGGCCAGTTCAAGAAGAGCAACTGTTCCTGAACCATCATCATCTGCACCATAATAAATTATGGAATCTTTTTTTCCAAGATGGTCATAATGCGCTGAAATGACGAGCACCTGCTCTTTGAGATCACTGCCTTCCAGATAGCCCAGCACATCGGTGCTCTGCATCATATTTGTTTGTTTGCTGAACGATACCCAGGTATCTGCGGGATATGTTTTTGGTGAAAGGACATCGGATTTTACGAGATCATAGTCTGTGCCCATCACGGCTCGGGCCATGCGTTCAGAGATATAAAAACTGTTGGGCCGCAGTTTCACGTGGTAAAAATTCCGGTACATCAGGCCGGGATTCGGAACGTCTTTATGGGGGAAATCGTTTTCAATAATAAACAAAGCGATGGCGCCATGCAGTTGTGCCGCATCCTGTTTGGTATACGGATTAAATTTCTTCCCCTGAACCTGGTTTTGTACATATCCGGACGGGTAAGTATTTAGAACCATCACGATTTTGCCGGCTGTGTTCAGTCCTTTGTAATCGTCGCGCACGGAATCTGAAATACCAAAACCGGCAAACACAATACCGGAGACACCAAAAGACGTGGAATAGGCGTTGGCCGACCGGATATCAAAATCTTTGTCTTGCACAAAGGATGTTCCATTGATTTGAATGACGGCCGCAATAATGCTATCCTGATAAACCGGGTATGCAAGCTGGAAGCTATCCTTGTTTCCAGGTCTTAATCCAAGGGCTCTGAAATAGTTCTCAATGAATGAAGCGGCTTTTCGCTGCCCGCGGGTAGCCGTCTCTCTTCCCTCATAAGCAGGTCCGGCAATTTCATTTAAGTTTTTTTGCAGGTCCTCCGATCTGATATTATCACCAAATAAAACCGGATCAACTTTTTTTTGCGCTGTGCTAAAAAAAACCGATCCGGTGAATAACAGACCCAGGAATATTTTCATGGCGTCAAATATATCGAAAGTCCCCCGGCAATCGGTTATGCTTCTTTTACAAATTCAACACTGACATGAATTTTCACCTCCTCGCCGACAACCAGGCCGCCACCTTCGGTTGCGGCATTCCATACCAGGCCAAAATCTTTCCGGTTGATTTTACCTTCGATGGTAAAGCCGGTGCGGACATTGCCCCAGGGATCATTGATGATACCACCATGTTCAACCTGAAGTTTGATATTTTTTGTAACGCCATGGAAAGTCAGATCGCCATACAACATATATTCTTCGCCGGTCAGCTTTTCCAGGCGGGTGCCTACAAAAATCAGGGTCGGATGTTTCGAAATCTCGAAGAAATCAACACTTTTCAGGTGGGCGTCCCGCTGTTCGTTATTGGTGGTTATTGAATCAACTTCAGCCGTAAATCTGATTTTTGCACTCTCAAAATCCTGACCCGTAGTTTCCACTTCTGCATCGAATTTGCCGAAAGACCCCGTTACATGCGTAATCATCAGGTGACGGATCTTAAACTGAACTTCCGAGTGGGTCGGATCGAGTTTCCACTTTGTATTTGCCATGAGATATCTATTTAATGTTTGAACAATGAAATTAGTCCAATTCTTTGAAATTGCAACATATTTCCCGTTTTCTTTAGGTTACCTTTGCAGCCGTTTTATGAAATCAGGATTTGTCAATTTGTTTGGAAAACCCAATGCGGGGAAGAGTACGCTGCTAAATGTCCTGATGGGGGAGAAACTGGCCATCGTGTCCCATAAGGTCCAAACTACCCGGCACCGAATCAAAGGGATCCTGACGGCTCCAGAATACCAACTCATCCTCTCCGATACGCCGGGCATTATTGATCCACGGTACAAATTGCATGAGAAAATGATGGACTCAGTAAAGCAAGCGGTAGCAGATACCGACCTGGCCATCTTGTTGCTGGACGGGAAAGACAATCCGGAAGAGAACGACCAGATCTTTTCCGGGCTTCATCTGAAATCGCCGGCGCTGGTAGTAATAAACAAAACCGATCGCCTGACGGAATCAGACATCAGTTCTGTCGCGGCTTTTTTTAAAGATAAAAGATATGCCAGTGATGTCCTGGCCATATCGGCCCTTAAAAAAAAGAACACCGATATTTTACTGGAACGCATTATACAACTGCTGCCAGAAGGAGAACCTTTTTTTGATGGAGATGAGATGACGGACCGGCCTATGAAATTTTTTGTCGGCGAGATGATCCGGGAGAAAATCTTCAGTTTGTACGAAGATGAAATTCCATATCATACAGCAGTGCTGGTTCAGGAATACAAAGAAAAAGATACGCTCACCAAGATCCAGGCGGACATTATAGTACAAAGAGAAACGCAGAAAGGAATCTTACTCGGTGAAGGAGGGAAAATGATACGGCAACTGGGAACGGAATCGCGTAAAGAAATTGAAGGATTTATCGGGAGAAAAGTATTTCTGGAATTATTTGTGAAAGTGCGTCCAAAATGGCGCGACAACGAATGGCAACTGCGCGAATATGGCTATTAATTTGCATTTTAATATTTTTTATACATGTCCGGATTTACGGTAGCGATTACGGGAAGACCCAATGTTGGGAAGAGCACATTATTTAACCGCTTGCTCGAACAGCGCAAAGCCATTGTTGATGACCAAAGCGGCGTCACGAGAGACAGGCAATATGGAGTGGCGGATTGGAATGGAAAAACTTTTAAT
>Ga0066787_10000123_pt1 | contig 11263 bp, 7 predicted proteins | sample OrgsoiDNA2013047_FD_70942 | JGI IMG/M metagenome (GOLD analysis project Ga0066787, IMG submission 70942) | Permafrost soil microbial communities from the Arctic, to analyse light accelerated degradation of dissolved organic matter (DOM) -... | ecosystem: Environmental > Terrestrial > Soil >...
ATTAACCGAAACATTCCGGAGGAACCTGTTTTTAATCATGAAATAAGAGGCGTTACTTAATGAAAAGTTATTTCAGTTTTAATACTGAAATATTACTATTGTCATATCCGGGCTTTTTTGCTATTGCGCGAACGATAACGCCTTGCTGAACTGGAAACGGATGTCGGTAAATATTTGACTCTGTAAAAGATGGAATGGAATCATGGATATTATAGTAAATAACAGTTCCAGGAGTCGGACTAATAATAGATACCTGATTCTTTTCGATGGAAATGACCGGGCGAACGATTGAGTTTAAGTATTTGTCTGTCCGCGAGTCTTGGATCTTTCCTTTCCAGTTCATCCCAAATCCAAAATCGTATATGTTCCCTTCAGAATCTGTATAGGCTAGCATATCATGGGGCACGTCTTCATATTGTTCCTCCACGGTGTTCATATCAGCCGGCATTTGAACAGGCAACAAACCGGATGGTTCTGCCACACCGGTGAAGATATCCAGGATGGCCTGGTTTTGAATGCCAAAGCTTGCCACGATCGCGTCAGTCTGAGATTCGAACTCACCGAGGATCGCAGGTTTAGACAAGGCAAGAGAAACGATAACAGGTTTTCCATTCATTGCTTTTCTTGCATCCAGAATGGATTGCATATCATTTTGATTTGTTGCTGTAACGGATTTGTTTTTATAGGACCGGTTAACGATGCCCGGTTCAACCGGATCTCCGGATGCCATACTTTTTTCCCTTGCGTTTTTTGCAGTATAAGTTCCATACTGCAACGACACCGGAACGTAGCCATTGCCAGACTTTCCGAGATCGTTCTTATCGTATCCCGAACCTCCATCCGGGCTTCGGACAAAAACGAGCGCGACGTCTGCCTTCAGGGGATCCGTTGTAACGGTAAAGTATTTTTTTACCAATTCAGGGTTCACGGCATCCTCCCATTTTTCGGGTACGGTATTTCCAAAGAAATCCTTGGTTGCGGCTGTAAAACGTTTTGGTATATACACCGAGATACCTTTTTTCAACGGCAATATGTTCGATTTATTTTTTAGAAGGATCACTGATTTTAATTGCGCGTTGTACCCGGCAGTCATGAATCTGGCATTGCCAACAGTTTTTACAGATTCATCCACATGCAGGTAAGGATTCTCGAAAAGCCCCAGTCGGAAAATATTCCTCAGTAACCTGACGGCAGACAATTCAAATCTTGCGCGCATGAATTTTTCACCATGATCTTTCACGCCCATCTGGTACGCTTCTAAGACAGGACCCGACAGATTATTGCCACCAAATTGATCAACGCCTGCCATCAGTACTTTATAGTGTCGTTCGGCAACTGATTTATTTTCCATGCCCCAGCTTTTCCCTGCAAAAATATCAGGCGTCTTGCCTTCGTCGGCAGTTACCAGCCAATCGGTACATACCACCCCGTCGTATTGATATTTTTCTCTTAATAAATCTGTAATCAGGTACCGACTGTATCCGTTACCGACATTTTCAAAATTCTTCTGATCACGGTTGAATGAAATTGTATAATACGGCATAACAGCTGCTGCAGTTTTCGTTTTGCCGGAAAGCTTCAAGGCACCGTCGACAAAAGGAACGAGTTGTTCGTCGAGATTGTTCCCCGGGTAGACGGCAAATTTTCCGTACGCGTAATGTGCATCGCGTCCCCCTTCTTCGGGACCGCCGCCAGGCCAATGTTTGATCATGGCGTTGACGCTCTGATAACCCCATCCGTCACGGATTTCCGCGTCGCCCTCTGAAGTCTGAAATCCGTCGACATAGGCGCGGGCAAGGTCTTCGGCGAGTTTGGGGTCTTCTCCAAATGTTCCATTGATCCTGACCCAGCGGGGTTCTGTCCCTAAATCGACCTGCGGAGAAAGTGCTGTCGTAATACCCATCGCGCGATATTCCTGTGCGGCAATATGCCCGAATTGCTGTACAAGCGCCGGATCAAAAGTGGCCGCGAGACCCAGTGGCTCGGGCCACATGGATATTTTTCCGTCAGAACCAGCGCTGTATTCGGTACTCGCGTTTGAATTATTCCGTGGATCTGAACTGTTGTTCGCCGGAATACCAAAACCAATACCCTCCACCAGTGCCTGGACATGATTATTCCACCTGGCAGCGGCCTCCGGTGAAGAAATCGAGTATACGAGCACGTGCCGAAGATTATCTTTCGTCAGAAATTCTTTTTGCTGGTCCGACAGATCGGAAACATCAGCGCCGCTTTCAGCAAATGGCTTTCCATTGTATGTCCCGGCACCGATCCGCCCGGAGCCTGCCGGAATAGACTGGTGGCCACTGTATAGCATCAACCCGGCGATCTGATCGACAGATAATTGGGAAGCCAGATTTTTAGCCCGGTTATCCACAGGCAAACGCCAGTCCTCATAAGGATCCAGTTTCCCGTTCTTATTCAAATCCTTAAAAGAAAATCCGCCCTGTTGAAGGATCCGGATACCCGAGCCGGCGCTATAACCCAGTGTTGGACCGGAAGTATTTGAAACATATATAATTTCCTCGTCTTTATTCTTACCAGTGTTTTTGTAACCGACTATCAGGAGTCCGGTCATGATGATGAGCGGGATCGTTATGAACGACAATCGTCTGAAGGATTCTAGCTGTTTCATATGGCTTTTTTAACCAAGAATTTTTACTGCGTATTAAGGTAGGCTTAATTTATAAATATTGTTTATCGAAATCCGGCACTACCGATCTTTGTTGTTGCAAAAAATCAACAGTCATGATAAAACAGGAATCGCAATCCGCCAAAGCAGAACAGTTCAGGTCCCAGCATCATGGCGGCTTATTGATATTACCAAATATCTGGGACGCTATGGGTGCAAAACTGATGGAATTGCTGGGATTCCCCTCTGTGGCAACGGCAAGCGTTGCCACGGCTGTATCCAGCGGATATGCTGACGGAGAACATATTCCCTTTTCCAAATTGCTGGAGATTGTACAGAAAATTGTTTCTGCAGTTGACTTGCCTGTTACCGTAGATATTGAACGGGGATACGCCTCTGATATCAGGCAACTAAAAGAAAATATTCAAATGCTCATTGAAAGTGGAGCTGTGGGCATAAATCTCGAAGATTCTAATGCCGATCATACGGCACTGTATACGATCGCTGAACAGTGCCGGAAAATAGAAGCGGTAAAAGAAACCGGTATAAAATATGGCGTTTCCCTGGTGATCAATGCAAGGACCGACATTTTTCTGTTAAATAAGGAAGATGACCCGGTTGGCGAAGCGATCAGGAGGGGTCTCGCATTTAAGTCGGCCGGGGCAGACTGTTTTTATCCGATTCTGATGAATAATTATGATGATATTTCCCGGATCGTGGAAGCAGTAGAAATGCCCGTGAATGTCAACCTGCTAAAACCCGTATCTGATCTCCGGTGGCTCGAGCAAATCGGCGTAGCCCGTGTAAGCGTGGGCCCGCAACTGTTATATCATGTTATCACAACCATGAAGGAAGTGGCGGAGAGCCTGCTCCAGCATGATTCAACATTTTTCTTCAGCCGTAAACTGATATCAAGGGAATTCCTGAACCAGCTCGTGAAACCGGTTCAAAAATAAAAAGCGAAGGCTGTCTCCGCCATCCGAAGCTCATTCTGAGCGCAGGCTGGTGACCGGGTTAGCGGACGCTGCCCGGATAGCCTGGAAACTCACAGTGGCCAGTGCGATCAATATGGAGAGCGCTCCACCCGTCAGAAACAGCCAGCCGTTCAATTCGATCCGGAAAGGATAATTTTGCAGCCACTGATTCATGAAATACCAGGTCAATGGCGTTGCAATCACAAAAGCAATGCAGATGAGCAGGACGAATTCTTTCGAAAACAGATAAACAATATGAGCGCCTGTTGCACCCAATACTTTCCGGATCCCAACTTCTTTAATGCGCTGAACAGCCATAAATGAAGCCAGCCCATATAGGCCAAGACAGCTCAGAAAAATGGCAACCAGGGCAAAAAGGTTATTCAACTCAGACAATTGGTTTTCCTGTTTGTAAAAGCTCTCTACTTTCGCATCAAGAAATTTGTATTCAAAAACAAAATCCGGGAAGGTTGTGTTCCAGATCTTTTCGATGCTATGCATGGACCCTGTAAGTTCGCCGGCATTCAGCTTAACAGACGCTTCGGTATATCCATTTTTATAGGAAGTAATGATCATAGGCGCGAGGTCGTCCCGGAATGAGCGGGTATTAAAATCTTTCAACACACCAACAATGGTGCCCTTTGTGGTTTCTGAAAAGCTTATTTCTTTTTGAAGGGCATTATTCACATTCCGGATACCGAGTTTTTTTAGGAACATCTCATTTACCAAAAACTCCTTTACTGTATCGGACGCTGTGATGTTCCTTCCGGCAACAAGCGGGAGTTTATAGCCGGGTACATATTCTTCATCTGCCCATTTTATGATGGAATAAAAATCAGTCTGTTTTGTCGCGTGATCGAATGTGACATTTGTCCAGTCATCATTGTTGTCTTCCACAGGAGTATTGGAATCAAAACTCACGTTTTGAATACCGTTGACGGATTTCAACTGCTTTTTGAGAAAATCAAATTTCCTGATGCTCACACTGTCTGTCGGGACAGGAATATTAACGACGGCTGATTTATCGAAACCAAGTGGCTGGCTGGTGAAATAGGTCATTTGTTTGGAGATAACCAGGGTGGCGATGATCAGCGACTGTGCTATGATAAACTGGAAAACCACCAATCCCCTTCGCAGGGAAATTCCCTTTACTGACTTTGCCGCCAGTTTGCTTTTTAAAGCCTGGATCGGATTAAAGCCCGACAGAACGATGGAAGGATAAAATCCCGCAAGAGCCGTGACCATCACCGATAAAACAACAAGAAATGTTATGATGGTTAAAGCATTCGTCAAATTGACGGATAACGAAATCTCGAGTATCCTGTTTATAAAAGGCAGTGCCAGCCAGGTGATGAAGAGGGAAGCAAAAACAGAGGCAACTACAATCAGGAAAGTCTCGGAGAGGAACTGCACCTGTAATTGCCATTTATGACTACCCATGACCTTCCTAACGCCTACTTCTTTTGCCCGGTTAACCGCCTGTGCCGTGGACAGATTGGTAAAATTAACGCAGGCAATCAATAGTATGAACGCTGCGATCAGCCATAGAGCACTGATTGATTTACGGCTGATTGTTTTGCCACCAAAATTACCTGCCTGGGTATCAAAATGAACATCCTTCAACGTCTGTATCGTTTGGAGATCTTTGTTCTCCGGAGATTTTACTTTTTTTGAATAGGCGATCAGCTGGCTATTGAAGGCTAATGGAGAAGCGCCGGGTGATAGTAAAATAAAACAACCAAAGTCTGACATGGTGTTGTCCCAATTCGTGGAACGTTGCATCCCGGCTGAAAATGAAGTGCCGTAGGCAATGACCATCTTGAGCGGAAGATCGGTATTGACAGGGGTATTGCCGAGTACACCGGTGATTTTTATCGTAAAAAGGTTATTTATTTTTAGTGTTTTCCCAATGGCATTTGTCCAGTCGCCGAAATACTTTTCCGCCACTTCTTTTGTCACCAGTGCGTTACCCGGGTCTTTCAGTGATTCATAGGATCCCGACAGGATCGGGAAGTCAAACACTTTAAATAACTCAGGAACACTATAGAAGATTCCATTTTCCTCCTTGAATTTGTTTACAGTTTCCTGTTTGTTATTCAGCACAAGAATCTGGTCGTTGTGTTCGACCATTAAAGGAACAACTTCTTCTACCTGCTTAAAGGTTTTCATTCCTCGCGGTAATGCAAGGGGAACGCCCCGGCCGTAAAAAATATCTTTCGAATCGGCGTGATGATACTCCGTCAGTATGCGATAGATCCTGTCTCTTTTCTGGTGAAAATTGTCGAAGCTGGTTTCAAAACGAATGATCAGAAAAATCAGCAGGCAAACGGCGATGCCCGTAGCCAGCCCGAGAATATTTATGAGGGTATATCCCTTATTGCGATTTAAACTACGCAGGCTGATCTTAAAATAATTCTTTAGCATGACTAAAAGTTTAATCCGTTACCTGAAATGATCAGCTTTTGCCAGCCAACCCAATGCCGGGTAATAAATCCTTCTTAATCAATCCTTTGAACTACGGTGTGCGCCAGAAACTGTTCGATTTCGAACGTACTGTGTACGAGACCGGCCTGTGGCGTCATTTCATCAGTTGCTGATAGGATGTTTCAAATGGTTCAGAGCTTACTTTAAACCAGCCCCTGAATGGAAAATCCAGCACAATGATCAGGAAGATCAGTGCCCCGATCAATGCACCCAGCAATCCATTCATCAGAATATGCAACGACATATTCTTAACTACAAACAGCCATGAAAGAATCATATTGATGAGCGCCCCGAAAAAAACCACCCACCAGATCATCATGGCGATGCCCTTGGATACGTTTTGCAATCTTAGTCGTCTGAGCTGGATATATGATTCATATGTATGTACTGAAGAAGCGTGTATAATTTTCTGTCCATCGGAAACGGGCTCATAGCTATACAGCATTTTCTGGAAGCTATCCATATGGTCTACACCACCGGAGGGAATAATGCCTTCACCCTGCAGCGGCCATGCTTCATCGATTACATAACGGGTATACTCCTTCAGTTCAGTTGTGAGCCTCGAATGATAAGGATCCGGATAACTGCTTACATCCCGGTATAGTCCGGCCAGCGTGGCTGCCTCCTGTTCCACCCTGATATTTACCTGTATGTAATTATCCCAGACACCAACGGCAATCAGTCCAAGCGTTATTCCGTATACGACGCCCGTAGCGGCGATATAATAACTCAGCACCTCATTTTGTGCCGGCGCCTTGCCCAGCCAGCGCTCCACCGGTTTGCGGAAGAAAAGGAATCCCGCAATGGAGAATCCTCCAAAGAAAAGAATGACACACAGAAAGAATAGAAAGGATGGGATATGATACAGCCAGGAAAAACTCATTATGCAAAAATAACTAGAAAACCGTCACCCGTTCAAATCGATAATATCTCCAAAAGAAAATGCCAGCGGAAGAAAGAAAAAATACTAAGCAAAGCAAGGGCAGTGTGACTGTCAGCACACTTAGAAACAAGACGAAAAAAATACAAAACGTGATCTTAAGATAATCTTTCATCGGGTAAAATTCAATAAAGAGCAAGCTGTTCAGAAAAAGTAATACACTATACGCTAATAAGAAAAATATGACAGCATCTTTTACATGCAGGTATTTAGGCGTCAGCAGGATAATCGTTATGATTTCAGGAAGCAAAAGGACGATATATAATATGGTATATTGGGCGAAACGGTGTAGCATGGTTACCGGCAGGGACCTGTAAAATGTAAGACGGGTTTCTTCAAAATCACGAAGTTGATGGATCAACAAACCATGCCCTAATATGCCGAGGCTGAAAAACAGCGTGATCATGCTTAAATCATATTCTACTTTTGTCTGATTGATAACCATCAGGTATAAAATGCAGCAGCTGTATAATTTAATGCCTGAGAACAAAAGTTTTTTATTTCTGACAATATAACGGAGGAACAAACCCCCAAAGGGCATTCGCATTCCTTTAAAAAGTACCACCATTCTGGGTATTGAAGATGACATACCGGGGTTTTGAATAACGAACAAATACCAGCGGGCAGTGATAATCCAAATGACGAAGAGATACACCGTGGCGGCGAGGCACGGCAGATACATATGTGAATAAAAGCCAGCGATAAAAATAATGAGCAGATAAATAATGATCGGTATGAACAACAGAAACTGGATCCATAACATCAACCGGAAAAGCCGTTTTCTGCCAAGTAACGAGAGCATATGCAAAAAAGAAAAGTCCGGCCGCCGGAGCGTACTGACTATATATTGAACCGATTTCTGGGCATACAGGAACCACAAAAACAATATGATAAGGAATAAAAACGGGTTGCCAAGCATGGCCCTTACAAGTGATAAATGATAGTCCAGTAACCCTGCGTTGTCTACCCTGCCGACTGCTCCGAACATTACGATAAACAGAAAGACGAACAGGCCGGCATGCTGACGATAAAAAGTTTTTACCAGGGATTTAACCAGTACTGTGTGGATTATATTCATGTGACTACCTGTACTGACTGATTCGTGATGGCAATTCTATCTATTTCCTGGGGATAGGATTTGAATGGCTGATGGGAACTGAAAATAAAGCAGGTTTTAAATTCCTTGGAGTAGGCGCTGATCAAATCGGGTAAAATATGAATCGATCCTTCATCCAGTGTTGCTAATGGCTCGTCAAGAAGTATTAAGGAAGCTTTACCGATGAAGGCCAGCATCAGCGACAATTTTTTAACCATGCCACTGGAGTATGTTCCGACAGGCAGGGACAAAAACCGATGCATTCTGAACAGATTTATCAGCATATCAGTTTGTTCAGCGGCACTTTGGCGGATATCCTGGTAGAACCTGACCAATTCTAGGCCCGTGATAAAATCCGGATACAACGGTTCGGCTTCTGCAAAACTCACCAGACGGCGATATGATAACGGATTTTGGCGAAGGCTGATGCCCTCGAGCAGGATATCACCGCTGAAAGGAATCTGTCCGGCGAGAATTCTCAGTAGGGTTGTTTTCCCTGAGCCATTGATTCCCTGCAGCCAGTAAATTTTTCTGTCCAGCGTAAGGTTGTCAATTTCCAGCACCGGTTGCTGGTTGTACGATTTGTAAACATTTTCAAACTGAAGCATGCCTGCTAAATATATATGAGCTGATGCGTTGCATGCCGTCGAATTATATGAATGGCAGGTAACGACTACCTAACGGTGTTTACAAAACAATTCGTTTACCCTCCCGGGAAGACCGGAGCGCCGCTTCCAGAATTCGGACGACAATCACGTTATTTTCAAGAGAAGAAAGATCATGGCCCGGGTTCAGTTTACCATTGAGAACATCCGATAAATACTGAACGTTATTTGAATACGTTGCAGGTTTGAGAGAAATATTTTCATAGACGTCTTTATTTCTTTGTTGTAACGTATTTCCATTCAGTGCGTGCAGGTATCCGGTCGTACCAAATACTTCAAAATCTTTTATGCCGAATGGCCAGGCCCAGGATGCTTCTATAATTCCGGTGGCGGCTGGATACTCCAGCAGGATGGTGGCATCATCTTCCACTTTGGGATAGATCGCCGGTTTCAGGTGATGCGTAACGGCTGAAACCGAAAGAGGCGCTTTTCCATCCATCAGCCAGACCATCAGGTTGGCGCCATAACAACCGAAATCCATCAGGGCACCTCCGCCGTTTTTTACCGGATCTGTGAGCCAGTTCAGGAAATCCGGACTGCACCCGATTTCTTTTGGGCCCTGGTGTCCGTCATGCACAATCATTTTCCTGATCTCTCCGACAGCCTGTTGGGCGTTGACCATTTCGTAGATCTGCTGGTTACTGTTGTACCAGGTAGTTTCATAATTTGTCAGCACCTGGATATGATATTGCCTGGCAAGGACGGCGATGCGCTCTGCATCTTTAACCGTAGTGGCAAGCGGTTTCTCAACCATCACAGAAATTTTTCTCGGAGCACAAATTTCCACGACAGCGATGTGTTCGGATATCGGCGTATACGCTAAAACAACATCCGGTTTTATATGTTCCAGTAAAGAATTTAGATCAGGATAAAAAAGCGTGTCGGACAACTGATAATCTTTTTTGTACCGCTGAATCAGCTGTTTGTCACCTTCCGCAATTCCGACGATGATCACCTCTCCTTTTTTATATTGGCTCAGAATACCGTGCACATGGTCGTGTGCGAGACCCGCCACGGCGACATGTAGTATTTTTTGTGCCTGACTGCTGACAGCCATCAAGGCTATCACCATCACAGCGAACCAGGTAATAATATGTTTGTCTGGTTTGATATTTTTCATGACGTTGCTTTAAGTACTTAAATGTACTACCATCACCCGGTAAATTTTCTACATTATTTTTCTTCCCGGTTTATATACATTTGTCCTCAATTGCCTGATATGAAAAAAATGACCGGAATGCTATGGTTGTTGCTGACGTTTTTTGCTGTCGGATATTCCCAAAATGACGCCATTCGTGCGGGGGCTTCGGCAGTGGATGGTCATCCTGCCTGGATCACGCAGGGGAATATTTATGAAGTGAATGTTCGTCAGTATACGCCGGAAGGCACTTTGAAAGCATTTGCCCGGCATCTGGATCGTTTGAAATCCATGGGTGTACAAACGCTGTGGTTCATGCCGTTAAATCCGATCAGTAAAGTGGACCGTAAAGGAACGCTTGGCAGTTATTATGCTGTGTCTGATTATACCGCCTTAAATCCAGAGTTCGGTACTATGAAAGACTGGATAGAGCTGGTAAGGGAAATTCATGATAAGGGATTGAAAGTTATTATTGACTGGGTACCCAACCACACTGGCGCCGACAATCGCTGGCTTACCGAACACCCGGATTTTTTTGTAAAAGACAGTTCAGGCAAGGCAGCCGTGGCAAAGGACTGGAGCGACACCCGGCAGTTGGATTATGCGAACCCGGTGTTGGAAGACAGCATGATTGCCTCAATGAAATTTTGGCTCGTCAATTCAAACATTGACGGATTTCGTTGTGATGTTGCCTGGAACGTGCCTGGTTCATTCTGGAAGAAATGCATTCCACAACTCAGAAGCATAAAAAATATATTCATGCTCGCAGAAGGAGACAGCAGTTACCTTCCCGAAAGCGGATTCGATGCCGTTTATCCCTGGCATATGTTCCACATGATGGAAAAAGTGGCGAAGGGTGACAGACCCGCGTTTGGTTTGGACAGTATACAACAGGAAAACACAAAGAGGTATCCTGCTAATACCATTCAAATGTATTTCACCAGTAACCATGATGAAAACAGCTGGAACAAAGCAGACTTCGGAAGTTTTCCTGGAAGAATCCATGCCCCATTTGTCGTATTTACACAAACCATGGTAAACGGGGTGCCGCTCATATATGGCGGTCAGGAAGAACCTGTTCTCCGCGCGATCCAGTTTTTTGAAAAGGACCCGATCGTATTTGGGAAATTTGAAAGGGCCAAATTTTACAAAACGCTTTTGGATCTCCGGAAGAATGACCCGGCGCTGTCGGTGGACGCATCATTTAGAAAAGTGAAAGCGGGAGATGAAAGATATGTGTATGCTTTCGTTCGGGAAAGGAGCACGCATAAGATACTGGTCATTCTGAATTTTTCAGACAAAGAACAAACCATTTCAATAAGTGATCCGTCCCT
>Ga0066787_10000124_pt1 | contig 11170 bp, 8 predicted proteins | sample OrgsoiDNA2013047_FD_70942 | JGI IMG/M metagenome (GOLD analysis project Ga0066787, IMG submission 70942) | Permafrost soil microbial communities from the Arctic, to analyse light accelerated degradation of dissolved organic matter (DOM) -... | ecosystem: Environmental > Terrestrial > Soil >...
ATAAATTGACAATGTGGATTGTTGGCTAACAACAATTATTACTCTGCAGGAATATATCTTTCTCCACAGGCTTCAATGCAGCCCCCGGATATCGTTAATAAGGTAGTAGAAAATTGGTACCACCTGGTAAATTCTTGGGAAACGCTGAAAAAGATGATCGTACTATCACTAGTCAACTGAAAATGATCCCAACTGTTTACGAAATATGGCGAAACAGATAATGTACCATCTTTTTTAAATTCAAGGTAGCTGGGATTCGACGAGTCTACCGGATGCCAAGCCCCGCTTCCGTCTCCGGGGTCAGCAAGATATTCAGAAAGTTTCCATTTTCCAATGATGCTTCTATTGATAGTCTGGGTAGCAGTCTTATTACAGGCTACTAATGAAAATAATATAGCTGTCAATAAAACGAGATTCTTCATACTAACATTTAATGCCTGACAACAAAATACTGGAAATCGTTGTATCTCTGGCATATAAAGAATATAAATACACTTTATTGGGTTTATCGGCATTGGATCTGTTATGATTTCGGTTTTAAAAATTAAGCAATAGGTTTCCAGCTCCGTTTATAGAGCATTTTTTTTTGCGTGGCATTCTGGATATATTAAACCTCCAAGTTTGACAAAAGGAATCCTTTTCACCGCTTGTGGAGTTGTATATTTCACCAGACTTATTTTCGTTTATAGGCGCAATAAAAAATCTTAACTCGCCGCCCTCATGGATTTCTTGGATATGTTGCTTTTCATGTTCGTAATCCAAATTAGTGCGACCTTCAGATAAATATTAAACCATGAAACCTTCCTATCAAAGTTGCTTTGTATTCATAATAATTTTATTTACCGGATGTCATAACATCACTATTCCAAAGGGACCGGACCAGGACAAGCAACCAATAATCACAATAACAGTTACAAATTTTACTACTGCGTATACTGGTACCTTTAGCAATGACGCAACGATGAACATAACCAATGGAACAAAAATTCAATACGCCGTGATAGCTAGAAACACTGTGGGCGGTGTTAAGGAACTGCATTTTGATATGCCTGATATTGGGTTAAGTAATACATCTATGGGAGCCCCGGATGCTTCCGGTTATGTACCAGAACAGCTCAGTCTTGTCGGAAATGGAACTACTCCATTTATTGATACCTATACGGGTCAGGGAAGAGCCTATACAGCAACAGCAACAGCAGTCAACTTTAATGGTCAGCCTACTACAGTCGTGTTTACTGTGCAGATTGCTTTTAATCGCCCTGTCATTAGCCATTTTGCTTTTGATAAAGACCCGGTGACAGGTGACGATGGTACATATATAAAGGTGGGTCAATCCATTCATGCGAATTATTCAATCACTGATTGCAATGGATGTAGTGTTTTGATAAGAGGCACAGAAGGAACCTATCTTACTCCGCAGGATTTCCCAAGTATTTCCTCCGATCACCTCCCCACTCCTTCTGGAAGTTTTCTGGTCCACCCAACCCATACTTATTCAACTTATACGTTGACATGTTTCAGTAACTGGGGAACCGCCGCACCTGCAGTTCTTCACCAACAATGGAATGCAGTGCCAAAAGTTCCGCCATCCGGCAATACATATTATTACCTTGTCCATGACGCAAGTGCCTGCTGGACGCAATCTGTTATTTCAGATACCCCTGAACACGGTGAGGATGCCATCAGGACGGGAACAACTGATAACTTGACGTTCACAGTAATTTCCTACACCGATTTCATCAACCCTGATGCGTGCCCACTCTGACAAAACGGGGTGGCAAAATTAATGAAACAATAAAATACTTTCTTTACTGCTCTATGAACATTAAATCACTCACTTTCCTAATTGCATTATTGAACCAACTTTTAATAAGTTATGGTCAGACAAGCATAACAATTCCAGTAGAATTCGTTGAAACAATTCCTCCAAAAGTTTCAAGCCCGGAATGGTTCAAATTAAATTATTCAAATAATGAATTTGGGGTAAAAAATGTTAATGGAAAATTAGAAATTAAAAAGGTAAAAGAAAATCATGAATACGACTTAAAACTGCCAAATGGAACATTGACTGCGATAGACCATGGTGAATTTGGCGGCACATTGACATTTTTTCCAATTGATAGTACAAAAAAATCGGTCCTAATAAAAGAAGGAAATATCAACTTTATTTTTTATTTCAAAGATAAAATATATTTTATAGAAGGTCTTGCCCATGGCGAATCCAGTGTGGGAGCATTGTTTAGTCTGGACACTGCTGAGCAAATCTTTAAGTATCAAAAAATATTGGATTTTGAAGATGCTCCTGAGGCATTTGCAATTTTTGAAGGAAAATTCCTGGTTGTAACACATGCAAACTTCTACATAGTCAAAGACTTTCAAAAGGAGCTAATTTTTAAAGATACATTTTGGGATTCCTTATATCCGAATTCCATAGCGACTTTTGATAACGCGAATATATTCGTAGGAATGAGAGGCGGTATCGTAAAAATTGATTTGACAGCCAAGTCTTTTAGATTTTATAAGAATGCCAAATAATTTCAGAAAGTAATTGCCTTTTACAGCCAGTTATAATACTCTTTGGCCTGATAAATTTCTTTCCTCAAAATCCCAGATATATTGCAACGTATCATAGACTTCCAGTTGGGCCGGTTGCTGGTTTTCTATATATTGGTTTTGGAATATTTTCCCTTTATTCCTTATCAAAGCAAAAACCCAATGGGGATAAAAATTGATTGGCTCTCTTTAATTGTTGAGAAATAAATTAATCGTTCCGCCCGGTTCCTCCTGCCATCCCCAAAAAGGGTTATATGGGTATCGTCAGGCGGACCAATGTCCCCTTCCCCAGGGCTGATTCCAGCCGGTACGAGCCGCCTATTTCCTGCATGCGGATTTTCATATTCCGCAGACCATTGCCAAAACGACGTACCTGTTCCGAATCAAAACCAATCCCATCGTCCTGCAAACAGAGGATGATTTCCCCGGGCGCCTGTTCGAAGCTGATCACCACCTTTCTACATCGAGCGTGTTTGGCAATGTTATTCAATGTTTCCTTGACGATGAGAAAAACATTTCTCCGTTGTACGTCCGTCAGTCTCACCTCCCTTATCTCCTCTGGATACATGAAAACCACCTGGCTATTCAGGGGTTCGAAGAACCGGGCAGCGTAATCCCTGATATAGGAGCTCAGGCTTTCCAGAGAATCATCCCTGGGGTTGAGCACCCAGATGATGTTCTGAAGGTTGTCTACCAGCTCTCTGGATGAAGTGGAGATGCTATCCAGTGAGACCCACGACTTGTCGGACTCCTGGAACTGGGTCTTAGCTACCTCGGTCAGGATCCATATCTTGGATAGTCCGCTTCCAAGGTCATCATGCATGTCCCGGGCGATGCGGTTTCTTTCTTCCGTCACGGCTTCCTTCCTTTTCTCCTTTTCTTCAGCTGTCTGTAGAATCGCCTGTTGTCTTTCGTCCGAAATTTTTTTCAGCCGGTAACCCATAGCGGTGGAGAAAAAAATAATGTCCCCCATGTTCCCGATGTACAACCATCCCACCGGGCCCAACCCGGTCGGGTCCTTTCCGGTGAAGTTGATTAGAAAACTGATCAGCCCGCAGATAAAAAAATAGCAACACCCCATCAGGACCAGCCCCTGGAATCTTGACTTGGGCATGGTGATAAAACGCCATAAAATGGCCAGGCACATGGAGAAAATAAACATTCGTATGACCGCCCTGGCTGACTCCGGGGTCGGTATATCCTGGATATTCAGTATCAGTGTAGCAACAATATATATGCCCAGGACTACGCTCAGGACGACCCATAGGCTGTAGAAAACAGATCTTTTGTCGCGTGGAAGTCCCAGGGCCTGGATGCCGAAATTAATATATGTTCCAAAACTTAATACCTGTATCGCCTCGTTCAGGCTTCGGAACAGGCTATTGAGTTCTGGTTGGTGCTGCAGCAGAATTGACGCTTCGGCCTGGATGTGCACGAAAATGAACATTACCATACACAGGAGGTAGACTACATAGTCGAGTAAAATCCGGTCCCTGAAATAGAGGTACAATACCGTGTGATACGCAGCGGCCAGAAGCCCGGCGCCCAGGCAGAGACAGCCTGCGGCAAGTATAGCAAGGGGATGCAGGTCCATTAAAGATAGTTTCGTGAGCGCGAGGCCGACAAAATAAGAAATATATGTCGTTTTCTAATTTGCTCGTTTTAAGTATTATCGTTTCCGGACTTTGTCTTCATTCCCGGATTGGAAGGATGTTGATGTTCCATGCCTTAAAATATATTCACTGTTAATCAGGTATGCACCGTTTGTGACCACGATATCGCCTGGCTGAAGTCCTGATAGAATTTCCACCTGCTCTCCATCTTCCTTACCGATCATTACACGAATCATTTTATAAGTATTCTGCCCCGTCTTTGTCCAGACAGTATTATAATGCTCATTTCTCAAAACTGCACTAATTGGAATAGTTAGTGCACCGGAGGAATGATTGTCCAGGGTAACGTAAGCAATCATACCGGGCCTTAACTGGTTGTCTTTGTTCACAATGGCGATACGCACCAGATTGATCCGCGTATCGGGATCAATCTCCGGATTGACAAGTTCAATACGGCCATCAACATCCTTTCCGATATCCGGAATTCTGACTCTGGCCCTTCCTTTCACATTAATCCCGGATAGCTGTGAAGTATAAACCTGTGCTTCTGCCCAGAGTGAAGAGAGATCGGTGAGTTTGAGAATGGTTCCTCCTTCTGCTAAATACTCCCCCTCATGGCTTTCAAAACTGGTAATGGTTCCGCTCAGCGGACTATAAAAGGTAGTGATCGCAGACGCCTGTTTTGTTTTTTCGAGTTCTGCAATCTGGTCCGCATTCATTCCCCATAAAACCAATTTATTTCGGGCACTTTCAACCAGTTGCTTGAAATCAACAATAGAATGATCCAATACTTTTTCTTTTTGCAGGACAAGAATATATTCCTGCTTGGCATTGTTCAGCGTTTCACTATAGAGATCATATAACCGGTCACCCTTTTTTATATTGTCTCCGGTATTCCTGAAATATAGTTTATCTATTCGCCCGGCAATACGGCTGCTGACTACCATGCTTTTAGTCTCATCAAGGGTCAGGGTTGCATTTAACACTGTGCTATTGTTGATTTTACCTTTACCGATGGTATCCACCTGGATATTGCCAAGCAGCACTTGCTGATCACTCAGCACAATCCCCTCTGTTATGGATTCGCCGTTATTTTTTACCACGATCAAATTCATTCCGCAGATCGGACATTTACCAGGTTTCTCCTCATGGATTTGCGGATGCATGCTGCAGGTATAATAACTTTCGTCTGCTTTAACCGTCTCCTTTAGTTTTGTTTTACAGGAAGACAGTATGAACAGCACACTGATCGCCAGAATTATTTTCATGATTATTGTTTTACTTTAATAAAGCTTTCGCTGTCGATCAGATACTGAGCGTTGGCAGCAACTGAATCGGTCTGGTACAAACCCGAAATGATTTGAATTTGGTCTTTGTATATGAGTCCCGCTTCAACTTTATGTGCCTGAAATCCTCCCTTCATCTTTAGAAAAACGATTTCGTCTTTTCCCAGTGATAAGACTGCATCCTTGGGTAACCAGTGTGTAAGTTCTTTTGCAGTCAATATTCGTGCTCGCACCTGGCTTCCGATGGGAATCATACCCATAGAATTCTTTACATAAACCCGGGCGGTCAGTGTCTTGCTTGCTGCCCGGAAAACCGGTTCGATAAAATCAATCTTTCCATTCAGAGTCAATTTCGAATTGGTTTCCGGAGAAATTCTTACCGGATCTCCGACTTTGACAATTCCCTGGGATTCAGGGAAAATATTTAAGAGAACCCAAATATTGTCCGTGTTAAATAGCTGGAAGATATTCTGTCCTTTTTCCACATACATACCTTCTTTAATCGGTAATTCTTCCATCATTGCCGAGCCGTCAGTTTTGGTTTCGCCTGTATTGCTGACAGGCATACTGTTTCCAGCTTCATGCAGATGGCCATTATAGGAGCTATATACAGTAACTGTCGCAGAAGGTTTGTTGGAATGAAGCAAACGGTTCAGTTGTTCCCCGCTCATTCCAAGCAATAAAAGTTTTTGTTTACCTGCCTGAATTAAGCTGGTGTTTTCATGATCGCTTTTAATCATAAACAGCAGCTCCTGCTGGGCTGTTGCCAGTTCCGGACTATAGATCTCCATGATCCGCTCACCTTTCTCAATATGCTGGTAACGGTAATGGACGTACAGCTTTTCTATCCTCCCCGAAACCCTGGCTGAAATCGAGTGGATACGCCGTGTATCATAGCTTACCGTTCCCAACACGTCGACAGGGATATTTTTTTTCTCGTTTTGAAGTCTGGTGACCGGAATAGATGACTGAACAAACTGGTTCGTTGGCTGCAGGAGATCTTCAATTTGAATGTCCTTTAATGCAACGGCGTTCTCGTCCTTCCTGATGAGATTCATCCCGCAAATAGGACAAGAGCCCGGGCCATCCCGAATCACTTCCGGATGCATTGAGCAGGTCCAAACTTCTTTTGTTTTGACGGTTTCCGTAGCCGTTTTTCTGTTTTCACGACAAGAAAACAAGATGGTGGCAAAACCTGCGGCCAGTATCGCGAAAAGTAAGTGATATATTCTCAGTCTCTTTTTCATGGTCCTATTTTATTTCCTGAATTCTTTCCAGTTCTACTTGCATGAGATATAGCTGTTTCACATTGTCCAGGTATTCCACTTGCGTTGTGTTTAAACTTTCCCATGCATCGTATAAGGTGAATAATTCTTCTGTGTTTTGTTCGTAGGCGAGCAGAAGCGATTGAAAATTTCTCTTTAGCGCCGGAATGATATTGTTTTCGAACAATTTGATCTGTCGTTGCTTGGAAGCGATCTCACTTCGCATGCTAAGTGTCATACCATTGGCTGTATTAATCATCATCTGCCTTTGCTGGTTCAGCGCCTCTGCTTTCCAGTCCAGACTTTGCACATTGGCTTTTGAAGACCTCGAAGACCAATTGGCCATCGGCAATTTGACTACACCCATCAGGGAATATTGTAACGGCAATCCGCCAAAACCAAACATATTATCATATCGAACACCAAATTCGGGTTTGAGTTTTGATCTCTCCACATCTTTTTGTAATGCCGTCAGCTGAATATCTTTTTCCACAGCACGGATATCGCTTCGGTTATTTAGCATGGAGGAACTATCTGTAACCAAACAGTCGTAATGTCTGTTTTCAAACGTTGTATCAATATCGAATCCCATGCTTTTATCCCGGTTCATTAAGGTGTTTAGAAAGATTCTTTTTTGTATGATTTCATTTTCAAGCTCTATGCGTGTATTTTCCAGATTACCAAGTGATGCCTTCGCCTTATAATACGCGCCGACTTTCCCGAGGTTATTCTGGTAGCGGAGCTCCGCATTTTTGAGCATGAATTCCAGCAACTTTTGATTGTCGTCCAGAATTATCAGCTTCTTTTTAATGATCAACCACTCCACATAGTTTTGTTTGGCAGCGGCATTTAATTCATTTAAGGAAGCATTCTTATTTTCTTTCACCACCGAAGACACGGCTTGCAGATATTTCTCTTCCGCATTCTGCCTCTTTGTATTGGGAAACATCTGTTCCACGGAAACCAGGTACTGGCCCATGCCTGTTGACCCATCACTTTGTCTTTTCCAGAGATTGGGATTATATGGTGTCATCCAAAACCCAGTACTTAGTTGGGGAGCCTCCCAGTTTCTTGCCCCTGCAGCGGCCGCATCCTGGGAGCGAATCTGAGCATCATACATTTTCAGCTGAGGATTATTTGTCGCAATGTTGAAAAAGATACTATCCAGCGACATATTCGATTGCGAAAAAGCAACCTGATGCACGAAAAATATAATGAGGAAAAATCCTTTTTTCATGGTTAAAGATTTTCATTAAGAATATCGATCCTACCTAATTTTCGGAGTTCGTATTCTTTGGTCATTAAAAATATGAGGGGTGTCACCAGTAAAATATGCGTTGCCGATGTGAGTACGCCACCGATCATCGGAAGTACAATGGGTTTCATGACATCGCTGCCCACCCCGCTGCTCCAGAGGATGGGTAGTAAGGCAAAAAGTGACACGGATACCGTCATGAGCTTGGGCCGGAGTCTTTTAGTGGCCCCTGCGATGACGGACTCTCTCAGATCCTTTGAGGTAATGGTTTCCTTAGAATTTCCTTTTCTGGCGACAAGCTGCTCCATAGCATCATTGAGATAAATTACCATCACGATACCGGTTTCGACGGCCAGACCAAAGAGCGCAATGAAACCTACGGCCACTGCGACCGACAAATTCACACCCCAGAAATAAACCATGAATGCCCCACCGATCAGCGCAAAGGGTATCGAGATCAGACTGAAAAAAGCTTCACGCGCGGAATGGAAAGCCAGATACATACAGATGAAAATGATCAGCAGCACAACCGGAAGAATCAATTTCAGGGTCTTTTCACTTCTTATCAGATTTTCGTACTGACCACTCCACTCCAGATAATAGCCCTTAGGCAGCCGGGTAATCATATTGTCCAGTTTTTTCTGGGCATCCTGAACTGTTCCTCCCAGATCCCGGTCCCTGACATTGAATAATACGGTTCCCCTTAGCAAAGCATTTTCAGAATTGATCATCGGAGGGCCTTCGGAAATATCGATATCCGCTACAGCCTCCAGCGGAATGGGTCCGAACTTCACGGTCGGAACCTGCAGTCTTTTTATTGCGGTCAGATTGTTCCGATAATCCTGGCCAAAGCGCGCATTCACCGAAAAGCGCTGACGGCCTTCAACTGTTGTTGTTATTTTCACTCCACCAAGCGCCGTTTCAACAATGGTATTCACGTCATCAATCGTCAGGCCATAACGACCGATTTCATCTCTTTTGATTTTAATATCGAGGTACTTACCCCCGGTAATCGGTTCGATATATAAATCCTTTACACCGTCCACGCCAGTGAGAGCAGATTTAATTTGCTGGGCAAATCGATTGATTGAATCCAGGTTCTGCCCATAGACTTTTACGCCAACGTCAGTCCGGATTCCTGTGGAAAGCATATTGATCCGGTTGATGATGGGTTGCGTCCAGCCATTGGTTGTTCCGGGAATCTGAAGTTTTGAATTGAGTTCATTGATGATATCGTTTTTAGTCAAACCAGCCCTCCAATCAGATTTTGGTTTTAAAAGAATAATTGTCTCAATCATACTGATCGGCGAGTTGTCTGTAGCTGTACTGGCACGTCCGGCTTTACCCAACACATTGTCTACTTCCGGAACGGATTTAATTATCCTATCCTGAACCTGTAAGAGTCTTTTTACTTCCGCATTGGAAATATCCGGCAGCGTAACCGGCATAAACAGAATAGATCCTTCATCAAGGGCAGGCATAAACTCTCTTCCCAAACTAAACAATAGGGGAATACTGATCAGCAGAGCAATAATATTGATACCAATCGTTGTCTTACGCCATTTGATGCAAGCCCGGATTACCGGCTCATAGATTCTTTCGAGAAAACGGTTAACGGGATTAGCAGATTCGGGTCGAAACTTTCCTTTCATAAAAAAGGAAATCAGTACAGGTGCCAGGGTAATAACCAGGAATGCATCCACAATGAGGATAAAAGTTTTTGTATACGCCAACGGATGGAATAGTTTTCCTTCCTGACCGCTCAGTAAAAAGACTGGAAGAAATGAAGCAATAATGATTACAGTCGAAAAGAAAACGCCGCGGCTCACCTGCTTGCAGGACCGCTCGATGATCGCCATTCTTTCCACTTCCGGAATCATTTGATAAGTCTTTTCTTTTTTAAGAAAGTTCATGTGGTTGAGATTTAAATTGACGGATTATTTTGTCTTTCCGATAAGTTGCGGTAGGCATTCTCCGACATAATGATGCCATTATCGACAATGACGCCGATGGCCAGTGCAATGCCCGTTAAAGACATAATATTGGAGGAAAGCCCGAAGGCATTGAGCAGAATAAAACTCAAAGCAATCGTAATAGGTATCTGGATAATTATACTGAGAGCGCTTCGCCAGTGCAAAAGGAAGAGCATAACGATGAGTGAGACGACGATCATTTCTTCAATCAGTTTGTTTTTTACATTGCTGACCGAGGCTTTGATCAGTTCGGTCCGGTCATAAGCCACTTTGAATTTTACTCCTTCCGGCAATCCTTTTTGTACATCGGCCATTTTCTTTTTCACGTTTTCAATTACTTTACTCGCGTTTTCTCCGTAGCGCATCACCACAATACCACCGACTACTTCGCCTTCGCCATTTTCATCGAATATACCGAGCCTGAGATCTCCACCCATTTGTACGGAACCGATGTCCCTAACCCGGACGGGTATACCATTATTATTTCCGACGGCAATACTTTCCAGATCTTCCTTATTTTTTACATAACCCAAACCCCGGATGATATAAGCCATATCGCCCATCTCAAACTTTCTGCCTCCGACATCATTGTTACTGGCTTTCACTTTGTTCATAACGTCCATCATCGAAATATTATAGTACTGCAGTTTGACCGGATCGATCACGAGTTGGTATTGCTTTTCAAAACCGCCAAAAGAAGCGACTTCAGAAACACCGGGCACAGTTTGTAAAGCGAGTTTTACGTACCAGTCCTGCAAAGCCCTCTGTTCTCCCAAATCCATTGTTTTCGCATCCAGGGTATACCAGAAGACATGACCCACCCCCGTACCGTCAGGGCCAAGGGTGGGCGCAATGCCGGCTGGCAGAAGACGTTGCGCATAGCTTAACCTCTCAAGGACCCGGGTTCTGGCCCAATAAATATCCGCGTCATCATCAAAAATGATGTATACAAAACTCATCCCGAACATCGAAGTACCCCGGATATTTTTCACCTTCGGAATTCCCTGAAGGTTACTAACGAGCGGATAGGTTACCTGATCTTCAATGGTCTGTGGGCTTCTACCCATCCATTCCGTGAAAACGATAACCTGGTTTTCCGAAAGATCCGGTATGGCATCAATCGGATTTTGCCCGACAGCAAAAAATCCCCAGACAAACATGCCTGCCGTCAAGAGCAATACGATATAGCGATGACGAAGCGATAGTGAAATGATCTTCTGAACCA
>Ga0066787_10000125_pt1 | contig 11111 bp, 8 predicted proteins | sample OrgsoiDNA2013047_FD_70942 | JGI IMG/M metagenome (GOLD analysis project Ga0066787, IMG submission 70942) | Permafrost soil microbial communities from the Arctic, to analyse light accelerated degradation of dissolved organic matter (DOM) -... | ecosystem: Environmental > Terrestrial > Soil >...
AGCGGAATGTGAGCGGGGAATCGATTGGCGAGATCCGCAAGCTGGCCGAAAAGCGCGGGATTCCGATTCAGCAGGTACCGGTTGAAAAATTATTATCTATAACAAGAGCCAACCACCAGGGAGTGATCGCGCTGGCGGCTCTCTTTATTTATATGGATCTGCAGGCGGTGATCGACCAGGTCGTATCGGCCGGTCAGGTTCCTTTATTTATCCTGCTGGATGGCATTACGGATGTCCGTAATATGGGTGCCATCGCGCGAAGCGCCGTTTGTTGTGGTGCACAGGCCATGATTATACCGGATAAAGGCGTCGCCGCATTAAATGAAGAAGCGCTGAAATCATCCGCCGGCGCACTGGAGAAAATTCATATATGCCGGGTGAGCAGTTTGCTGAAAGCGGTTGACAGCCTGCATTTGAATGGCATCCTGGTATACGCCAGTTCCATGCACAGCGAAAAAAAATTATTTGAACTCCCGCTGGATGGTCCTTGTTGCCTGATGATGGGAAGCGAGGACAAGGGTCTGCAGCCTTATCTGACCAAAGCATCCGACGAACGCTTTACGATTCCGATGGCTGGTGAATTTGATTCTTTTAATGTGTCGGTGGCTGCTGGAATAATTTTGTATGAGGCCATGAAAAAGAGGATAGGCATTTAAATTAATTTGCACGATGATGGCGGAGGAAAGCAGATCAACATGGGTGAAAATCGTGGAATGTCCACGGGATGCCATGCAGGGCTGGCCGGATTTTATTCCCACGGGGAAAAAAATTGCCTATCTGAACGCACTGCTCAGGGTAGGTTTTAACAGCCTCGATTTTGGCAGTTTTGTTTCTCCCAAAGCCATTCCCCAGATGGCGGATACGAAAGAAGTCATTGAAAAATTAAATCCGGCAAATTCAGAAACCAGGCTATTGGCCATCGTTGCCAACCCAAGAGGGGCCTCGGAAGCAGCTGGTTACGCTCAGATCCAGGACCTGGGATTTCCGTTTTCTATTTCCGAAACCTTTCAGCAGCGGAATACGAATTCGTCCATCGCAATATCTGTTGAAACCGTAATATCCATGCAAGAGATTTGCAGGCGAAATAAAAAACGGCTGGTGGTTTATATATCCATGGCTTTTGGAAATCCTTATGGAGACGACTGGTCGGCCGACATCACGCTGCACTGGATCCATCAGTTGGTTCAGATGGGCGTGGAAGTTATTTCGCTCGCGGATACCGTGGGTCTTGCCAGTCCCGAACAGGTTCATGACATAACGAAATTACTGATCAGGGAATTCCCTGCGATAGAATCAGGAGTACATCTTCATTCACGCAGGGAAACCAGTATCGAGAAGCTGGAGGCGGCATTCAGTGCGGGTTGCCGGCGTTTTGACGGTGCATTGAATGGAATTGGCGGCTGTCCCATGGCGGGTGATGAGCTGGTCGGGAACATGGACAGCCTTCTGATGATTGAATATTTTCAGAAACAACATGTATTGCCTGCACTGAATGAATCCGCCCTGGAAGAAAGCAAACGGTTAGCCAGTGAAATATTTTTAAATCATTAAGATGGATCCTTTTTTTCTGCCCATTCAGATCACCGCGCCGGCAGAAAGGATCCGGTATCCGCAAAAAATTCTTCTAACGGGATCCTGTTTTACGGAGCATATCGGGCATCACCTGATGGAAATGAAGTTTGATACACTTCAAAATCCAAATGGTATCCTGTTTGATCCTTTGAGTGTGGCGGGCAGTTTGATTTCCTATATTAAACCGGTTTTGTATTCTGCAGAGGATCTTTTTTATTATAATGAACTATGGCAAAGCTGGAAACACCATGGTCGGTTTTCCGGCACCAACAAGTCGGAAACACTGGATAAGATAAACAACGCACAGCAGGCTGCCCATACTTTTTTGAAAGAGACGGACTGGCTGGTCATCACTCTTGGATCTGCATTTGTTTATTTTCTCCAGGAGCAAAATAAAGCAGTTGCCAATTGTCACCGGGCGCCGGCTGCATGGTTTACAAAAAAACTGTTGCCGGTGGAAGATATGTTGGCCGTTCTTGATGAAGCGTTGCACCGCCTGTTTGAATTTAATCCGGGTTTAAAGATTGTATTTACAATCAGCCCGGTCCGTCATATACGGGACGGAGTTATTGAAAATAACCGAAGCAAAGCCAGGTTAATTGAAGTGGCACACCAGCTGGTCGGTAAATTCAACAGAACATATTATTTCCCCGCATACGAATTGATTATTGATGTTTTGAGGGATTATCGTTTTTATGATAAGGACCTGGTGCATCCAAATTATATGGCCACGCAGTTTGTGCTGGAGAATTTTATGGAATATTATGTTAACGCGGAATCGAAGTTATTGTCGGAGGAAATCCGCAAACTGCAGGTATCGCGGAAGCACCGGGCACAGCATCCGGACACTGATGCACACAACCGGTTTTTGCAGGAACATTATGCGATCACACTTGAACTCTCAAAGAAGTATCCATTTCTGGATTTAAAATCAGAGCTGCTGTATTTTTCCGGAAAAGGAGAATAGTTTTCAGACTAATGGATTCTGTCACCCCGAACATCCATTTTCTTCATCAGCCCCGCTTCATAGGTTAACCATTCAGTCCAGCGTTTCTTCACTTTTTCTTTTCCCAGATATGTATCAGCCAGATCGATAAAGAGATGGTAGTGGCCGGCTTCGCTTTCCATAAAACGCCTGTAAAATTTTCGCAGGTATTCATCAGGCAATCCTTCGCTCAGGCGTTTGAAGCGTTCGCAGCTTCTCGCTTCGATCATCGCCATCGTGAGCAACTGATCGAGAAATCTTTCTTCAAAATCACCGCCTTTTCTCTGAAAGGCAATCAGGTGATTTACATATTCATCCTTTCTTTGTTTGCCAAGTTTTAGTCCGCGTTTCGACAGTTCGGCGAGAACCATCCGGAAATGGCCCCATTCTTCGGTTACGATGGGCGCCAGTTCTGCAACAAGCCTGGCACGGTCTGAATATTTCTGGATCAGGCTGATACAGGTCGTCGCCGCTTTTTGCTCGCAAAATGCATGGTCCGTCAGGATTTCTTCGATAGAAAGATTTGCCAGGTCCACCCATCTCGGATCGGTGGCCAGTTGAAGCCCTAATATGTTTTTATCAGTTTTCATCTGTTTTGCAAATGTCTGAATTAAAGGGATATTTGATTCATTAATTATGAATGAAGATTTTCTGAATCTGAAATTACAGCAGAGAGAGGAAGCAGGCGCTCGCCGGGTCCTGCGCCTGGCAGGGAATCAGACTGATTATTATTCCAATGATTATCTGGGCATTGCCAAACACGGACTGATTGAACGCCGGCTACAGGGAAGCGAGTATCCTCATGGATCAACGGGCTCCCGCCTGCTGGCAGGCAACTATGCCCTGATCGAGGAAACGGAAAAACAGATCGCTCATTTTCATGATGCAGAGGCCGCCCTTATTTTTAATTCGGGATATGATGCCAATCTGGGTCTGCTCGGCTGTATTGCGGAAAGAGGCGACCTGATATTGTATGATAAACTCAGTCACGCTTCCATTCGTGATGGCATCCGTCAGTCATTCGCAGATTCAATTTCGTTTGCACATAATGACCCTGCTGATCTTGAAAAAAAATTAAGAAACCGTAAGGGGAATTGTTTTGTTGTGACCGAGTCTGTTTTTTCCATGGATGGAGACACTCCACCGCTGGCAGAAATAGCAAAACTCTGCAAACAGAATGATTCACACCTGATCATCGATGAGGCTCATGCCACCGGCGTAGTCGGGACCCGGGGAGAAGGCCTTGTCCAGGCCATGGGCCTCCAACAGGATTGTTTTGCCAGGATCCATACTTTTGGTAAGGCGTTGGGCTGTCATGGTGCTGTCGTATTGGGTTCAAGCATAATTCGGGATTATCTTATCAATTTCTGCCGGCCCTTTATATATAGTACGGCGATTCCCCCGGCGTCAGTGGCCGCTATCCGGGCCTCATATGCAATTTTTCCGGAATTAAATACCGAAAGAGAATTTCTTAGGGAATTGATCGCTCTTTTTGATCGTCCCGGATTTAAAAAATCAGGAACGCCGATACAATGTTTTATCAAACCGGGGAATGAAAATGTAAAAAGAATCGCTCTTAAGCTCCTTGAGAACAACCTGGATACCCGTCCGATTTTATATCCTACCGTGCCGCAGGGCGGGGAAAGACTTCGTATAGCTCTGCATAGTTTTAACGGTATAGAGGAAACAAAAAAATTAATTTCTCTGTTGGTGGATGATTTTCAGTAAGGGTCATCTGCCGGGCGGCCTGTTTCCGGAATTTTTGAGTGCATTGGTAAACGCGCCGCCAAACAATCCGTCAAACCCCAGCCTCACACCTACCTGTCCATTTTTTCCATTGAGATAGGATCCCACCACGTCTACCCGGAAGAGCGTAAAGATATTTTCGAGCCCCGCAAATATTTCCACATAGTTATTTTCCTGGTTCACGTAAAAAGCATTCGAGCCGATCACCAGGTTCCATTGCAGGTTTCGCAGCAATGGTACTTTATTGGTAAGCATGCCATTGAAATGATGTTCAATATGTCCTACACCATATAAAGAAGCCGTCGTGCTGTTCTGATAATAAGGTGCGAGCTGGAAGCTGTTTAAATATGGACTCGCGTAAAAAGTCTGGTTTCCATTGAAATGCTGATAGTCCATCACGAAAAGGGACTTTGTATTCAGAAATCCGCCGATGCCAAACCGGTATTTAAATACCCCTTTCAATTTAAAATTGATATTATCCCAGAACGAAAACTGCCATTTCGAATAATTCACATCGGATCCCAGCAGATCGGGGATACCCGCCCGGAATGAGAGGGCGAGCGTCGGATATTTTGAGCCGAGTGACAATTTATTATCGGGAAATTCAATATACTGTTGTCCCGGTTTGAATTGTATATCAATACCGGCGATCAGCGCCTGGTTTGGAACAAAATTCTTATTCATTAATTCGAAAGGATAATTTGGAGTAAACGCCTTGTTTTTGCTTCCAAAAAACGAATAGTTTGTGGTGTTATTGAGGGGCATCCGGTCTTCATATAATAATGAGCCAATGATCCGCAGGCCGTTATCGAAACGTTTCCTGTATTGGATGCTGCCAAAATTGTTTTCATAAATTTTCATGTAGTTGTCCCGGAAGAAGAGGGTATAAATTCCATTCATCAGCGGACCGATCGGATTATCCGGATTAAACTGGCTCACTCTTTTTCCGCCGCTGAAAGTCCAGGCAGACCGGCTAAAGGTTTCGCCCTCCATATCCTGGATAAGTTTTCTCTTACTCAATGTCAAAGAGGCCCAAGCATTCAGGTGGGTATTGCTGAATCCATAACGGACATGCGGAGTGAATTCAATACTGTTACCGGTTTTTTTATATTCTTTCAGGAAACTCGCTTCGCCGTTCAGGACGAACCCCTCCACCGTATTGTATTCTATTTTCTGCAGCAGGGGTTGTACACTGACGCTGAAGGGATGCGCCGGGTCATAGTCTGATCTCTTTATTCCATTAAAAAAGATATTCATGACCGTTATACGGCCCTGTTTTTTTCGCAAGGAGTCTGCCGTTCGCTGCAGGCTGGCAGAATCGTTCTTGCTTCTGAACATACTATCCTTGACACGGAAATCCTCCAGTTCCTCAGGAGCAAGCGGTACGGGCCGGAGCGAATCCCAGTAAGCAAATCCCTTTTTTGTTACGCCCGTGTCATATTTTACTACTACGTTATTGAAATATTTTTTCCGGAACCGGGGCTCGAGTTCGTAGTTGCTGTATACATTCAGGAAGTTCCCGGAGACATCGATTCCGAATTTATTAAATGAAAAATTGACCACCTGATTCTGCGTCCGCCAGACCGTCGGTGTGATGGGTACGTGAATTTGTTTGATCGTGAATGTATCCACGATTTCAAGCTGGTAATCGCGGGTAAGGATCAGGTCCAGACTGTGAATCCGCCAGTCTCCGTCTGTAATGTTGATGGTTCCCGAGAATAGGGGTTCGAATCTTCTTTTTGGGATCACCCGGATCTGATTGATTTCTTTTCCGTCTTCAATAAAGGATCCGAGGAACTTATATTTGTAATAGTTGAGCGCGCCGTCGGCAATCGGCGACACATATCCTCTCGGGCTAATCTGCGTTATAAAAATGTTTATGTTGTTATTATAGAAATTGATGAAGGTCGGGAAATTGAAACCATAACCATTCGTACCACTTTCCCTTCCGGAAATGACTTCCAGTTTTATTTTATCCGGTTTTTTAAAGGCGATCCGGGTAAGTGATTCCGATAGATAGATGATACCGCGGCCTTCTGAATCCACGCCCAGGTCTTTTCTGTCTTCCTGCGTAAATGTTTTTCCCAGGATTTTTGAAGGAAGGCTGCGGCTCCTGATCAGTGTTTTGATATACGCTTCGCAGGTAAATGAATCCAGCGGGTTTTCGTATGACTTTCTTTTTTTTATGGCATGCCGTATGATCTCATAAGCCGGATCCTCACCTCCCGATTTTATGATGACTTCTTTCAATGTTGTCCGTTGTAAGGAAAGTTGAAAATCGAGCGTGAGTGTTTCTGAAGACAGTGTTATTGTTTTTTCCTGGCGGGCATAACCCACATACTGACATACGATGGTGTAGTTGCCGGCTGGCAAGTCCAGGAAATATTTGCCGCGGTTATTACTGGTTGTTCCCTGAGAGCTGCCTTTTATAAAAACAGAAGCGTAGGGCAGTATATTTCCTTTGTCATCTGTGATCGTTCCGCTAACCCGTATGGCATGTGCGGCCTGACTTAGCGCTATGAAAGAAAATAATAAAATAAATATCCTCATGACTGAAAAATAAAGAATGGAAAGCTGCAGTGACCGGTTACACTTTTTCGGGCGGGGGAACCGGATAGATCAGCCTGCGCAGGTAGGTTCCCGCAAGTGCAGCAAACCCCGCTACCAGCGCGCCAATAATGGAAGTAACTACGATTAGTAAAACAGAAGAACCACCGAGCCCGATCAGGGTTGAGATTTTTTGAGACAGGATGCCGTTGTTTTTATTGTCGATCCACCAGGCGAGCACTTCCCACAAAAGAAAAACCCCCAGGAATCCGGATAAAAAGGAGAAAGCCGGCTTTTGTGGTATCGCGGCGCTCACGAGAAAAGCCGCAATGGCAATCCCCCACCAGGGCATATATAAGCCGGACACGAATGCCATCAGTGCAGTAACCAGGATCGACAGGATATATTTTACCATGTTGTTTTATAATTTAGTTACCCGGATAATGGCTTTCACACGCTTATCTGTTTCTTCGTCTTTAGACATCATCCACAACGGATAATATTTTCCGCCAGCCCAATTATCAACAAAATTATCATAATACGGGCTTCCCGGATTGCCGCTCTGGCCGCCGGGGTAAATGCCATATGCTTCCGTATTTTTTGTCAATTGTACAATCATGCGCCAACTGGGGCCATGGTCTTTTTTTACCGAGTTGATCGCATATTCTCCTCCGCTGTTGTCAATATCAAGCCTGCTGAATGGATCTATTTTGGCGAGATGCTCGATATGGGTATCTTTTAGTTTTCCCCAGTTCAGTTTTCCTTCCCGATCGAGATTCTTACAGGTTTTTGCAGCTTTTTTAAAGGCGAGATTCAGATCCTGCCTCAGGGTTTCTTTTTCCGGTGTCTTGATATTGTCAACGAATTCGAACGCCGTGTCCCGCAAAATACCTTCCAGCAAAGTACTGTTATACGGATAGAAACCGGGCATATTGGCCTTTTCCAGATCATCATTCCAGACAATAGCCTTCAGGCTGTCCCAGGTGATATTAAAAATCGAGGCACCTTTTCCATCTGCTTCATAGTGGAGGTCCCAATCTTTCAGCAGTTCATAATATTTGAGTTCATCCGTATTGAGGCTGGCTGAATCTATAAATTTCATTAAAACCGGTCTCGCCATTGCTGCAAACGGGTTGTACGTGTCTGTTTGCAGTTTCATCATATCCTCGATACCGATTTCAGTCATCTGGTTCAGGTAGCGGTTGATCATGAGCCCGCGGTAGTTATGGTATTCTCCGCCGAGATAATACGGGGATGTCAGCGGATTGACCGGATACTGATTCGCGCTACTTACAAATCCCCTTTCCGGATTATACATGTAGGGATTTTCCGATTGAGGAATCATGCCCTGCCACATATAACTGCTGTCTGTTCCGGGCATTACAAAATCGCCCTGTCTTTTCCATTTGGCCGGAAATTCTCCCTGCGCGCTGATTGCAATGTCGCCGTTTTTACAGGCAAAAATTACATTTTGACCGGGGGTGTGCAGCCATTTTATGGCTTCCAGGTAGTCGGCATAGTTTTTCGCATGATCGAGCCTGTTAAAAATCATGAGTTCGTTTCCGGCATCGTGGGCCTTCCATCTGACAGCATAATATTTATTATTTGTTTTGCGGCTTCCGGAGAAACTTTTATCATACATCACAGGACCGAATACCGTATAGGCGACCGTGTCAATATATTCGGTACTATCTTTTAGTATGATATGTTCAAACCTGAAATCAGTGGGCGTCCACTGCCCGTTATACCAGTATTCTTTCCTGCTGTCGTCTTTAAAAGTGATTTCGTAATAATCCCGGACGTCGCGCATGGCGTTCGTGAATCCGAACGCACAACTATCATTAAATCCTATGATAACACCCGGCGCTCCGGGAAACGTGGCTCCATATGCGTTAAAAGACGGGCAACTGATTTGCATCTCGTACCAGAGTGAGGGAAGGTTCAGTCCAAGGTGCGGGTCATTACAAAGTATGGGTGAACCGCTCTTTGTTTTTATTCCGCTTACCGCCCAATTATTACTTCCGTTGTCTTTATCCGGTTTATTGGTGACCTGAACGCTCACTGTGTCGTTATTGTGTAAATAGGCCGAATCGCTTCCTGGTGGCGCTTTTACAATGATTCCCGGAACATGGTTCAACGTATCAGCCGGAATGATGGGATCGAGTGAATCCTGTGAAATGGGAAACATTTTGTTGAATGTGGCATATCCCAGCATGGATCGCAGGTTCGTAAATTCAAAATCAGTTTCGAAACCAGCCAGATCGAGCGACATAAATTTCTGGAAAAGAGCCGTTTTCAGGTTTGTCCATAATTCCGGCCTGTACCCCAGTAATTTATATTCAATGGGCAGGTCGCTTTCTTTCAGAGTGGTGATATAAGCATTGACTCCCGCGGTGTATGAATCCGCCGTCGCTTTCGACACTGTGTCTTTTTCCATGTCCGCGACCGCTTTCTCTGCGGCATACACCATTCCCAGCCTTCTTTTTTGCCGGTCGTAGTTCAGTCCTTTGGGACCGATCAGTTCACTAACGCGTCCCGCGGCGGCATAGGTCTGGAATTCCATCTGCCAGAGCCGGAATTTTGCGTGCAAAAAACCCTGCAGGTAAAAGGCATCATCATCGTTACTGGCAAAAATATGGGGAACCAGGCGGTCGTCGAGGTAGATCTCTGCCGGATCCTTCAATCCCGGCAACTGAAGGTCCTGGCCAAAATCCTTATCCACTGGTTCAGCATTTTGCCAGAATCCGTGCTGGGGGCTCAGGAATTCCCCGAATGGCGGCGCCACCCCCCACCGGGTATTGAAAATAATGATTAAAAGAATGGTAATTGCCGAGGAAATCAGAACGGGAACAAATTTCATGGAGCGGTTTTCAGCGTTGAATATCAATTAAAAGTAAAAAACTTTTAGCCAATTCTGAAGGGTTTCATGAAATAGGCATGTGTTTCATAAAACGTCATTCCTTTTGTAAATTTGCGTGGTGGCAAATTTACATAACCGGATTTCGCAAAAAGAGCTAAAACAAAGACTTCTGGAAGAATCCGTCCCAAGGAGGACCCTTTCTTTTTACAGCTATTTTCAGATTCCCGATCCCAAAATTTTTCGTGATGAACTCTGGCTCCGGCTAAAAGCCTTACAGGTTTTTGGCAGGATCTACCTTGCTCATGAAGGTATCAATGCCCAGGTCAGTGTGCCGGTTTCCATGGAACCTGCGTTCCGGGACTACCTGGAAAGCATCGAACCACTCAGGGGGGTCCGGTTAAACGTGGCCTTTGCAGACGATGGAAAATCCTTCTGGGTTCTGAAAATAAAAGTCCGTGAGAAAATCGTAGCCGATGGAATAGCCGATCCGGGTTTCAGTATGGAGCAGAAAGGCCGGTATGTGGATGCAGAGACATTTAACCGGCTTACAGCCGATCCCGAAACCCTGGTTGTTGATATGCGCAATCATTACGAATATGAAGTGGGTCATTTTGAAGGAGCGGTGGAAATTCCCAGTGATACATTTCGCGACCAGCTTCCAAAGGCAGCGGAATTATTGAAGGAAAAAAAGGACCAGCCGGTCATCATGTATTGTACGGGTGGGATCCGTTGTGAAAAGGCCAGTGCCTATCTACTCCATAAAGGATTTAAAAAAGTGTTTCACCTGGAGGGTGGTATTATTCATTATGCGAACATGGTAAAAGAAAAGGGCCTCGAAAATAAATTCCACGGAAAGAATTTCGTCTTCGACGAAAGACTGGGTGAGTCGATTACCGGAGAAATCATCGCCCATTGTCATCAGTGCGGCAAACCTGCCGATACTCATACCAATTGTAAAAACAGCGCCTGCCACCTGCTCTTTATTCAGTGTGTATCCTGCGCCGCTCAATTCGACGGATGCTGCAGCGCGGAATGCCTGCGGGTTTATCATCTGCCGGAAGAAGAACAACGGGAGTTGCGGAAAGGAAAGACTAACGGGCAGAAAGTATTTAACAAGGCGAGAAACAGAAGAATGTAGAGAATGTAAAGAATATACTGAATGTAGAGAATAAAAAGAATTTAATAAAATGTATTGAATGTAAAAGATGAAATTAATTTATTGGGGCCTCATTCTATACATTCTGTACATTCAGTATATTCTCTATAGTCTCTACATTAAAATGCAAGGGTCTTCAAATTTTCGTTAATCAGTAAGTACGTTTCGTCGCTACTGATCGAAAGCGGTATAAATTCTTCGCCGATTACTTTTTCGTACAATTCAATATACCGGTCCGAGATGGT
>Ga0066787_10000127_pt1 | contig 10973 bp, 8 predicted proteins | sample OrgsoiDNA2013047_FD_70942 | JGI IMG/M metagenome (GOLD analysis project Ga0066787, IMG submission 70942) | Permafrost soil microbial communities from the Arctic, to analyse light accelerated degradation of dissolved organic matter (DOM) -... | ecosystem: Environmental > Terrestrial > Soil >...
GGCGCGAATTCATATGCGTGGTCACCAGCAGCCACTTTGAATAAAACGACCGGTGACAGTGTTATCGCGCGACCTGTAACTACGACGGATTATAGCGTGATAGGAGCAGATAAATTTCATTGTTTCCTGGATACGGGAAATATAAAGGTAAAAGTGGATTCACTACCGACGGTAACCATTCCGGCGCCGGATCCCGTTTTAGCCGGAACGGATGTTCAACTCGTTCCCATCGCCAGTGCGGATGTTGTATCGTACAACTGGTCGCCTCCTTTATACCTTAATTGTACAGATTGTGAATCGCCGATCAGTACGCCGATGGCTCCCTCGACCTATACGCTAACGGTAACGACTGCGACCGGCTGTACTTCGTCCACCCAGGTTTTGGTCAGATTATTATGCCTGCAGAGCGGCGTGTACATGGCCAATGCGTTCAGTCCCAATCATGATGGCAATAACGATTATTTCTATCCAACGGGAAGCGGCGTCAGGATTGTAAAATCTTTCCAGGTTTATTCGCGCTGGGGACAGCTTTTGTATTCAAGGACGAATTTTCCTCCAAATGAATTCAAATATGGATGGGACGGAAACCTGAACGGTATTCCCCAGCCTGTGGACACCTATGTATATGTTACCGAGATGATATGTTTTTCGGGGGAAAATTTTGTTTTGAAAGGAACTGTAGAATTATTGAGATAAGTGTAAAGAAATGAAAAAGATATTTTACGTTTTCATTTTATTGGTTTTTTTAAAGAACGAGGCTTCCGCGCAGGATCCCCATTTTTCGCAATTTTTTGCGTCACCACTGACTTTAAATCCGGCGCTAACCGGAAAATTTAACGGTGACATGCGGGCCGCGGGTAACTATCGCAATCAATGGCCAACTGTGAACAATGCCTATGTGACATCCACGGTTTCGGTAGACTTTCCCATACTGCAGGATAAATTACCGGAAGGAGACCGGTGGGCGATTGGTATACTGGGAATGACTGATAAAACGGCAAACGGTATTTTAACGAGCAATTATTTTTCACTATCCACGGCGTATCATAAAACAGTAGACGAAGATGGCCTGCATACCATTGGTGTGGGTTTTCAGGGAACCTATGCGAACAGAACACTGGATGGTCCGCGTCTTCATTTTGTGGATGGTCTGCAGATTGACGGAACCTTTCTTCCTTCTGCTTCAGAACCTGTAAATCTCGAAGTAGTAACCGCCAGTTATTTTGATATGAATGCGGGTGTGCTGTATAACGGTTCGCTGAACGGAAGTAATGAAGTTTATTTTGGTGTTTCCATGTATCATCTCAATCAACCAAAAGAATCATTCCTCGGCGTGGACAATATCACGGTACCGACCCGGCTCACCGTCCATGGCGGTGGTTTTTTCCCTTCTGCCGCATCCGGTAATTCCTGGTATGTGAGCGCGCTCTACAACAGGCAGGCAACGGCCAGTGAACTGGTATTTGGTGGCGCTTTGGAGATTCCGGCCAGTACGGATGAAAACAAACCGGTAAACGTATACATCGGGTCGTGGGCCAGGGTAAACAATGTAACCGATGCATTGATTCCTTATGTGGGCCTGGACTATGGCAGCTTTAATCTGGGCATGACGTACGACGTAAATATTTCCAAATTTAAACCGGCTTCCCAAAGCCAGGGCGGTATTGAAATCTCGCTGATTTATATGTTTAAGAAAACGCATGGCGCAGGTACGCACGAAGTGCAGTGTCCGCGCTTTTAATTTCCCAATATTGGAAAAATCGCCAGGTCAGGACGCGTTTTCACGTTAGAAATCCCCCGGATATACATAGTAAAAAATCGACAAAACACTTGCATATACAGGGTTTTCCGAGTATTTTGTATTCGATTTTAACTATATCCCTGATACCCATGAAACGAAATCTACCCAAAGGATCCCTGATCCTGCTAATCGCTATTTCCTGTACAGTTGCCTGTAAGAAATCCGTCGATCAATCCAGTCCCATTATTATTACCGGTGGAAATGTTCAGCACGATACAACTTCGGCGGCCCCGCTTATTCCTTATCCGGAGGTCCCCGCACTTGAATGCAGTACCGCTCCTTTTTACGGAGATTCCATAGTATATCCACAGCCAGCCACAACAGGTGACTTTTATGTTTATGCCCAGAACAACCAGGGCATTGACGGCACTTATCTATCATGGCCCGTCGGATTGAATTTGAATTCAAAAACCGGAGCCATTGATCTGACACAGTCTGAAACCGGTCAGCGGTACTCTGTTGCTTTTGTCAAAACCGGTACAACGGACACCTGTATGAGTTCATTGATTGTCGCTGGTGCAGCATACATGGATAGCGTATATGTGATGTCGCAAAATCAGACAACAGCTGAGCCGTATTTCAATGCCAACCCGTTGGCACCTTCACCATGCCAAACCAACAACGGGCAGGGATGCCAGTTTGACTACAATAATGCCGCAAAGAACCAGGGTATTGTGATCGATCAGCACACAGGGTTTATTGATTTACAGCAAACGATGAAAAAAAGCTTATTCGGTCTTCTGCCCATAAACGGTACGACCGTATATACTACGATTTATTATAAATTGAGCGATAACAGTAACAACGCGGCCCAGAAGATCCAGTTGCAAATGGTATATTATAACCACAAATCCGATATCCCGCCTGGATTACTTGCCAATATTACCAACAGCCTGATCAATACGCTAGAAGGCCTGCTGATCAGCAAAAGTGCCTCACCAAGACCGCCGATCATCATTATCGTACGGGCTAACTAACCCGTTCGCAGACTGACAATATTGATCTTTCCCGGGCGTTTAAACAGAGCGATTTAAAAAATCTGTTTTATGTCCGGGAAAGTTTTTTTTGTACTATTCTCTTTCCTGTTTATTGTTTCATTTAAACAGTTTTCTCCAGGCCTGTCGCCTTGGGCCGTGGTCCTGTCGGCTTATAACCGGGCAGACCATTTTTTTTCTTCCACGAACAGTTCCGCAGCAACCGACAGCACAGCCATGGAGGGTTTCAGAGAGGTCATCGTTTCTTTAAGGGCGATGCCCGGATCGGTCAGGACAGACAGCCTGTTGTTCCAGTCAAACTATAAGCTCGGGATTTTATGTGAAGTCTATAAGGACTATAAAGGAGCGACCGCTTCCTATCTTCAGGCACACGATTATACAAAAAATCCGGAGGAAGAGTTCAGGGCGTATGTTTTTGCAGGGGCGGGATATTATAACCTGAATAATTTCGACTCGGCTACATACTTCCTGTTACGTGCGGAGGAAATTCCGGGAAATAAAAAATCATCGGAGGACCTGATGCGGCTCAACAATACCCTTGGCGTTCTTTACTACGATAACGGGAACTATCTGCAGGCCAAAAACTATTTTATACAGGCCCAGCGGATCATTGAAAAAAATAATCCGGAAGATAAACTGAGCGCCTATAGCATACAGTTGAATATAGCCACCTGTTTTTACAAACTCGGTATGTATCAACAGGCACTCTCCATTTACCGTAAGGCACGCGTATATTCATTGGTAACCGATCCTTTGTATATGAATATGGGCAGGGCTTATGCCGGATTGCATCAGTATGATTCGGCATTGGTTTCTTTTAAAAAAGTGAACGTCACATCCGTGCCAGGTGTATTAAACGAAATGGCAAGATCCGCTATGGAAGAGGGCAACGCGGATTCTGCATTGGTCTGGCTGACCAAATATCAAAATAAAAAAAGATCATGGCATACCAATGTACTGGATGATGGCGTGAATGAATTATATTATGGTGAATGGTATGTATTCCATGCAGATCCGGAACCTGCTCTCCGGCATCTGCAGGAAGCACTGATTATTTTTTCCGGAAATTTTTCAGATAAGGATATTTATAAAAACCCGGTCAGTTTCACCGGGTCATTTGCGTGCTACCGGTTATTTGATGTGATGACTCAAAAAGCAAAAGCCTGGGAAATGTTATATGAGCGTACAAACCGGCCGGAACAACTTAAAGCCGCCTACGACGCTTACCAGGCCACCATTTCCCTTCTTTCCTATATTGAAAGAAGTTATGAGATGGACGACGCAAAGATTCTTCTGAAACGAAAAAGCGGCGATGTGTATTCCAATGCGCTTACAGTTTGCCTCAAGTTGAACAGGCTCTATCCAAAACAGGGATACCTGGAATCGGCGTTTGTAATTTCCGAGAAAAACAAAGCATCCGTCATGAGTGCCCAGATCAGGGAAAGAAAATATCTCCGGTCTGCAGCACAAGGCGATACGCTGGCAACGGAAGAAAGAAATATCAAGTTCAACATCGCCCGCCTGAATGCCAAAGAGGATGAGCGGGCTGATACGAAGACCCTTCAGGGCATCCGCGATGAAAAAGCAGGGTATGAAACCAAACTGGTGATTCTGCGAAGGAAGATGGAAACGAACAACCGCTTTTACCAATTCGTTTATTCCGACGATTTTCCTTCTATTGAACAATTGCAGACCAATATGGTCAACGGCCAGGCATTGATCAGTTTTTATAATACAAACAAAAAGATAGAGGTTTTTGTGCTGACAAAGTCTTCCCTGAATCATGTAGAGCTGGATAGCGGGATAGCGATTCGTCAGAATATACAATCCTGGATTCAGATACTTCAGACGACCGGCGGCGGCATGCATGTGAACAGCAGTCAGCTGCGGGGAGCGTTATATATACAGCTGATGAAACCCATATTAGATCTTGCGGGGAAAAAAGAGGAATGGATTATCGTGCCTGACGGGTTGTTTTTTCTACTACCGTTTGAATCGCTTCCGGAGGATAAGGAAGGCGGGTTCATTCTTGAAAAACATTCGGTTAGTTATGAATTTTCAGCCCGGTTTATCATGGAACATAACAGGCAGTTACCCGTTCTTGGTACGGAAAAACCGGTACTTGCATTTGCTCCTTTTTCTCAAAGGGGGGCCGACCTGCAGGCTGAAGGCATGGGAACATTGCAAAAGCTTCCCTTTTCAAAGAATGAAATTGCGGGGCTCAGTGGTCTTCGGTTTGCGGATCAGGAGGCAACAAAAGAATCATTTATGAAAAACCTGAATAGGTTTCCAATCATTCATCTGGCTACGCACGCAATGACTGATCTGGATAATCCTTCCGCTTCCTACATCGCATTTTACCCGGTAAATGATGATCGTTCCCAGGATTTTCTGTTCCTGGATGAAATATATTCACTGAAAATGGACAGTTGCCTGATGATGGTAATCAGTGCATGTGAGACGGGCAGGGGACAGCTGGTGTATAATGAAGGCGTAATGAGCTTTGCCCGGGCGTTTTTGTATTCCGGTTGTCCCAGCACCATTAACACGCTTTGGAAAGCGGATGATCACTCAACTGCTGAAATACTCAGAATGTTTTATATCTATCTGAAGGAAGGGAATTCCAAATCAGTTGCATTGCAAAAAGCCAAGCTGGAATTCATACGAAATAACCCGGTATACAGGGATCCTGCCTATTGGTCCCATATTGTTATCACAGGTGATGCCGGGGCGCTGTATAAAAAGAGACAACCCTGGGCATGGGCTGTTTTTGCAATCAGTTGTGGTACGATATTATTTTTTACGATCAGAAAAAGAACGAAAAGCCAACGCTTTTCGCAGTCAATATTGGATATTTAAAAAAATTACTATTCGTAACCCTTGGCTCTATTTTTTTAACGCTATGATCTTAAGGTCGATAGCTGATAATCTGGAAGCCAGCGGATAGTAGGTATGATGGGAATTCGACTTGATTTTATTCAGCATGTCGATACCTTTTTCTTCTTCGTGGTTCATCAGGTAGGCTAGTGCCACGTAATATTCAGATTCTTCCCGGAAGGAACGATCTCCTGTTCCGGCATTTAATATGTTTTCAAAAAAAGCCACGGCCTCTGGGAAATGATGTAACTGCATTTCAGCCATCGCCGCCAGGAAAGCGGATTTATTCGTGTTTACATTTTGCGCATGATACAGTGCGATCACTTCATTCCATTTTTTATTCTGGTATGCGTCCGATTCTGCATCTTTCGTTACCGGTCCACGGGAGTTGTTCAATTCGTAACCCGTAAAATGTTTATCGTATACCGACTGGTCATTCACCGACATATATTTATACAAAACGGCAATTCCGAAAATCAACACGGCTATGGCTGCCACCCGCATGCTGACGGTATACATACTACGTACAATGGCGGGAGACCGTTTTTCGACAACACGGTTTTTTTCCAGAGACTTACGTATCGCTGATACCTTTTCATGAATGGCATTCAGACGCACGGTATTCAATGCGAGTTTGAGGTATTCAAGTTCGCCTGCCAGCCGGATGTCTTTTTGAACCATGGCTTCAACAGCCGCTGTTTCTTCCGTGCTGAGCCGGTTATCCAGGTAGTCAATTAATATCTCGTTATTCGGTTGCATGAATCGTTATTGGATCAATTCGTTTATTTGTTTTGCAGCAAGTGGGTTCTGTTTCATCTTATCTGTCAGCTGTTGCAGACACTTATATTTTTTATTTCTTACCACCTGTTCATTTTCGTAGTGCAAATGCGAAACAATTTCCTTCATCGACAAATTCTCGTAATAAAATAACTCGAGAATTTTTTTACAGGACTCTCCCAGCTCCCCAAGCAAGCGGCTTAGTTCATTTTTCAGCTCGCGGTCCTGGATCACACCGCTAATTCCATCTTCTTCCTGTTCGCGACCCGTTTCAAAAAGTTTTTCACGGTTTCCTGCCCGTTGCCTTCTCCTGATTTCGTTATACCAAAGGTGTTTGGATATTGAAACCATGAAGGTCCTGATACCGGACTCCTGCCTGAATTTTCCTTTCTGCACGGTATCAATAAAGGAAACAATCGTCTCCTGAAAGATATCATCGGCGTCCTGTTCTGTTCCGCCCTTACCCATAATAAAAGATCTGGTTATTTCTGCATGTTCCTCGTAGAGTTGTATCACGGCCCGTTCGAGCAGGTCCTTTTGTTTAATCGATTCTACAAGTTCTGAATCGGAAAATCGGCTTTTCTTATTCATAGTTTAGTAACTGCAAATGGACGGTTTGTAACTTCTGAATTCAAAGGGTTCGTTTAATATAAAGCATTGAAGATCAAATGTATACAATTTGATATGAAAAATTTCTCCGTGACGATATTTTTTTAGCTGATTCGGGGAATTCGCGTGTTGATAAAAATGCCGTTCTTAATCTTCTGATATTCTGTTATGTTTCTGCAGTCTACATTATCTTCGCAGCCGAAAATAATGGAATTAATTCATTATCCGCTTACTGCCTGATAGTATAACGGTAGTACGACAGACTCTGACTCTGTTTGTCTTGGTTCGAATCCAGGTCAGGCAACAAAAACCCCACCCGGATGTGGGGTTTTTATATAGCATACCAGCCGATTTATTGCAACATCCTGTCCCGGATAAATTTAACCGGGGAACTGCCGTATTTCAGGAAATTCTCGTGAAATTGTTTCAGGGTATATTGAGCGCCCATTTTGTTCCTGTATTCATCACGAAGCGACAAGATGGCTGAGGCCCCGGCAAAATAAGAACAAAGTTGCACCTGCGATAACGTGGCCCGGTGATATTTCTCTTCTGCTTCTGACTGGGTTTGAAAAAGTTCCTTCACGAGTAAATTCATAATCGTATCCCTGGAAACATTCAGGCATTGCATATCATAGTCAATAATGACGTTACCCAGTTCACGGAGTTTAAGCTTGCCCAGCATGAGCTGCATTTCCGGAGAGTTGTTTCCCCATCCGTTTTCAAGCATCATCGTTTCTCCATACACGGCCCATCCTTCCACCATCGCGCCATTCTGAAAAACAGACCGGAGAACATCAGGGGACTTTTTATTATTATATATGCCCTGCAAACAATGCCCGGGGATCGCTTCGTGAATGGAAAGTAACTGGGATGCATAATTATTGAACTCCCTCAGCGTACTTTCCATTTTTTCTTTTGGATATTTCGAAACGTCGTCTATGTTAAAATAAGTGTCCCCCGATTTCTGATAGGGCGGTGTAAATTCCGCGTTGGCTAATGCGAACCCTCTTTCATAGGCAGGCATAATGCGCACGATAATCGGATACGTGGTGTCAAAATCAAACAGGTCCTTTGCAATGATGAATCTTTTCAGTTCATAAACCTGGTTTTTCAGCGAATCATAAAAATCTTCTCCCCTGGCATGATGAAGGGAAATGGCGTCAATTACTTTTTGAACGAGGGCCAGGTTGTCCCTGGGTCTTGGCCTGTCCTTATAATATGTATTCCATAAACTATCTGAAACGTGCACCATATTGGCCGTAATGGATCTTTTTTCCTTTTTAGCCCTTTCATAAATTTCCTCAGGCGTAAGATTAGTAGCCAGGTCGTATTTGAACTTCTCGTTAAACAGGTCCTTCCCGATACTGAATTTTCTGAACACATATTTTTTATTTGCCCGCAACCCATTCAGTGAGTCCGCGAAATCATGAATGGCTTTGATCGTCCTCGTGACGTTCTTGTTCAGCACGTCCTTTTCTCCGGCTGTGAGATGAGACGATTTGATGGAATCCGCCAGGTCATTTCCAAATATGGTGAGACCACCCTGGTTTTGCATAAGAGAAAGACCGACACTTTCCCGTGTCGGCTGTTTTAGCATTTTAAAACCGGCCCGGTAATATTGATCCGCTTTTTCCAAATGCTTTGACAGTATCCGGAGTCTGTCATCGAGCGAAGAATACGGCTGATGAATGATGTAATAGCATTCATTACTCAGGTTATATGAAGAGGCATCCCATTCCTGTGATTTAAAAACTGACTGGTACCAAATATCGCTTTCAAGTTGATTTTTGATGATGTTGAAACTGATCTTATTATTGTCGCTGAGTCCGATATAATCCTGCGCCTGGAGCGAATCGATCCAGTCTTTTGAAAACGTCAGATTTCCGGCAATTGCAAGACTGTCCGGAATGACCAGGTTTTCGTAATATTTCCCGTACCCGATGCCGATGGCCTGAGCGGGGTATTGTTTCCAGTATTGATCAAGGAAACGGGTTTCAAACCCTGAAAACGAGTCGTCTGTGTTGGGCTTATTTTTTTCTGTTCCTGTATTACAGGCAGTTCCTGCCAGGATCGCCGGTATTACCAGGAGAAATGTGTATTTCATTGTTACTGTCTTTAAAACGATGAAACTACGAAAAAAGCCCAATGCCTGAGGCTCAAAGCCTAAAGCCCTGTATTCCATTGGAAATGCGCTTTCATGTTTAAGTCTATCTACTCATACCTTTTTCGGCAGACCGTATAAATACGGAAAGAAACGGGAGTAGTTTTACGTTGTAGATCTGGGTTCCGTAGGGTACTTTTAAAGTGTTCTTAATCCAATCCTATTTAAAATTTAATTTATGGAAACTGTCATCGATTTGCTGAAAGCCGTACAGCTGAATATGCTGGATGTAGTGATTGCCGGTCTTTTTATTTTTTCAATAGGTTACTTGATCGGCATGAAAAAAGTAAAGAAACTTACAAATGAAATTTGTGGATTACAAAGAGACGTTTTGGAGCTAAACGAAGAATTGCTCTATGGATTTCATAGTGAAGAAAGTGAAACACCGGTTATCGGGTTAAAAACCGACGGCCTGAAACAAACTAAATTGGCCAAATAAATATTTGTTATTGCAAAAAAATTACACTCCCTGCTTTTTTATAAGTTCAACACAAGAGGCCAGACTGGTTTGCCATTCCGGAATATCCAGCCCATATAATTGTTTTATTTTTGACTTGTTCATCAGAGAATAGGCAGGTCGCTTTGCTGCGGTGGGAAAACCGTCTGATGGGACAGGCAAAACATCACACATGCTCCCCGTTAATCTTTTTATTTCCAGGGCAAATTCATACCAGTTCGTTTCGCCTTCGTTACTATAGTGATAAATACCGGGAATGAAATGATCCGACTCCAGTATGTACATGATGGCGCCAGCCAGGTCGCCGGCATAGGTAGGGGAGCCAGCCTGGTCCCGAACCACCTGCACCGATTCCCTTTCTTTCATCAGGCGGATCATAGTTTTCACAAAATTATTTCCATAGGCTGAATAAAGCCAGGATGTGCGTATTACCTGGGTCAGCGGATTATTCAGCAGAACCAGATGTTCGCCTTCCAGTTTTGAAGCGCCATAGATATTTACCGGGTGGGTCGCCGCTTCCTCCGTCAGGGGAACAGATGAGCGTCCGTCAAATACATAGTCAGTCGAAAGATAGATGAGTCTGCTCTTTTTTTCAGCAAGCAGGCTGGCGATCAGACCTGGCGCTTTTGCATTCACCCGGAAGGCTTTTTCTTGCTCCGATTCTGCTTTGTCCACCGCGGTATAAGCAGCACAATGAATGAATATGTCAACGGGATGGAGTGACAGCCAGTTTTCCATTTTATCAGGCTCATCCAGGGGAAAAGTTCCCCTTGTCAAAAAAGTAAATTGGTGACTCGGATAGTCAGGCGCAATCCGGGCCAATTCTCTTCCCATCTGCCCGTTACTACCGGTGATGGCTATCCGATATGGCAGGCGTTCAGGCATCGGCTTTATACATAAAATCTGAAACAGACGGATTAAATTCAGGTAGTTTGGCGTCTTTATCAGAAACCAAGGCCTTGGCAAATGGTATTTGCCAGTCTATGTTTAATGTGGAATCATTATACCGGATACCCGCTTCGCTTTGTTTATTATAAAACTGGTCGCATTTGTATGAAATTTCCGCAATGGCGCTTAACACAGAAAAGCCATGCGCCAAGCCCCTGGGGATGAAAATCTGTTTTTTATTTTCTGCCGACAATTCGATACTAAAGGATTTACCAAAGCCAGGTGAACCGGCACGGAGATCTACGACGACGTCCAATATCCTGCCCTGTAAAACACGAACCAGCTTTGACTGCGCATGAGGTTCACGCTGGTAATGCAATCCCCGGATCACACTATAAACAGAAAGCG
>Ga0066787_10000128_pt1 | contig 10941 bp, 11 predicted proteins | sample OrgsoiDNA2013047_FD_70942 | JGI IMG/M metagenome (GOLD analysis project Ga0066787, IMG submission 70942) | Permafrost soil microbial communities from the Arctic, to analyse light accelerated degradation of dissolved organic matter (DOM) -... | ecosystem: Environmental > Terrestrial > Soil >...
GAAATCGGAATCTGTAAAATCATATTCAGCCTCCTTGTATGGATCTTTCTGTGTATATAAAGTGATATAGGAAACCAGCAGGTCAAACTGTATATGCGAATTCGCCGGAACATCCATGCATACGCCGGTTATTTTATAAGGAAGAGAATCCCGCATCAGCTGCACCGACTTTCCCAGGGCAACAGATAAATCATTATTCCGGATGGAAAATATTTTGCGTGCAAGGGTTTCGGTGATGACGATGTTGTTTGGTTCTTTCAACGCTGTCTTCATATTACCGGCGAGCAGGGGAAATGTGAACATGGACAGAAATTCATTGTCCACGGCGAAGGATTCCTTCACTTCGATCTTCCGGTCCTTGTCAACCAGGATCACTGAACCCATTGGTTCAACCCGTGTGTTGTTCACTATTTCCGGAAAATCATTTTTCATGGCCGGACCAACGGCCGAATAGGTGATGGTTCCATGCTGCGTCAGTTTGCCATTCTGGAAACGGTCGTTGGTCACGCGATAAATATCCGGCGCGTTTTTATTAAAACGATCATAACTCAGTTCAAAACTGACAAATTCGAGGATAAGTAAACAGGCCGCCATCCCGATTGATAAACCAATGATATTGATGGATGAATCGATCTTGTTGTTGATAAGGTTCCTCCAGGCGATCTTGAAATAATTCTTTATCATAATTGTTAATTGTTAATGGTTAATGAAAACAGATTATCTATTGACATAGGATAACAATAGTCGCATTAATAATTAACCATTAACCATTAACAATTAATCATTATTCACTTCTCAAACTTTCGACAGGGTTTGCATGCGCGCTTTGCAATGCCTGAATGCAAACCGTTGCCAGCGCGATCGCCATCGCCAGCATTCCCGCAACGCCGAATACCCACCACGAAATGTCGGCTCGGTAGGCAAAGTTTGCAAGCCAGAGATCCATGGCCCACCAACCCAGCGGAGCGGCAATAATAAAGGCAAGTGCTACCAGGACAAGGAATTCCCTCGACAATAAAGCAAACAATGAGCCCACACTGGCTCCTAATATTTTACGAACGCTTATCTCTTTAACTCTTTGAGCCGCCGTGAAGATGGACAAACCCAGCAAACCCAGACAGGAGATGAAAATGGCGAGCGTCGCAAAAATGACAGACAGGTTTCCGATGATTTCGTCGCTCTTATAGAGCTTTGCATATTCTTCATCAGAAAATTTATAGCTGAACGGAAACGCCGGATTGAGTTCTTTACATATTTTTTTTAAACCCGCGATGGCAATTTTCGCTTTTCCACTTTCAGTCCGGATCAATATGGTCGAATACCAGTTGTTTTTGCCCATAGCCAGCGTCAGTGGCATAATGCGATCGTGCAGGGAGTGGAAATGAAAATCTTTCACCACACCAACAATATGGCCCTGCTGGTTTCCGAAGAATACAGGTTTTCCAATTGGGTCTTTGTAACCCATGAGGGCAACCGCAGTTTCATTCAAAATGCAGCCCAAAGAGTCAAAAGTTCCGTCTGACGGGAATTCTTTTCCGGCCACGAGCTGAAGTTTCATGGTTCGCATGAAATCAGGACCGATGGCATCGTGAATAAATCGTACGTGTTCGTTCGGATCCTTCCCCAGCCATCCGACAGTGAGTGTGCCATTATTCATTTCTGTCGGAGCTTCCGAAAGCTCACTGACATTCAGGACGCCCTGCAGGTGGCTCGCTTCTGTGTTGAACACATCCAGTTTTTCCGCAAGGTTTCCCTCAATCGGAATATACAGGAGATTTTCCCTGTTATAACCAATGCTGGCTGTCTGCACAAAATGAATCTGTCTGGAGATCAGTATCGTGGATATAATCAGTACGATGGACAGTACAAATTGAAAAACGACGAGCCCCTTTCGGAACCAGACTGCGCGGCTTCCGGATTTAAGCGTTCCTTTCAACACCTGTATGGGATTAAACGCCGACAGAAAAAAAGCGGGATAACTGCCGGAGAAAATACCGGTTAATAGCGTGAGCCCTGCTATCACCAGCCAGAAACCGGGTTGGCCAAAAGGAATACTGATATCTTTTGCGGTAAGTAAGTTAAACGCCGGAAGCGCGAGACTTGTCAGCGATAATGCCAGTATCATGGAAAGTATCGTCATCAAAACCGCTTCCCCGATAAACTGTTGAATCAGTAAAATTCTCAGTGCGCCCATCACTTTCCGTACACCGATTTCTTTCGCTCTTTTTACCGACCGCGCCGTAGTGAGATTCATGAAGTTGATGCAGGCGATCAGCAATATAAAGATCGCGACCAGGCTGAATAATTGCACATATTCGATGCGTCCGCCCGACGGATAACCGTTCTTAAATTCGGAATGTAGATAATATTGATCAAAGGGCTGTAAACCCAATTCAACGCGATTGCTTCCTTTTAATTCCGTGTCGAATTTATCAAGGATGAACCTGATCTTTTTTTCGACCAGTGCGGCATTGGCATCAGGCCTTAGCTGTATGCAGGTTCTGGGATCCACACTTCCGTAGTCTTTTGCCCAGCCATTATCTTCCAGGTAGGCCGTCCAGCTGATGATATAATTAAAGCGGTTCGAAACAAGCGAGCCCAGGTCTTCAAATACGGCTTTTACCGTAAAATCTTTTCTGTTTTCGAAACGAATACTCTTCCCGAAAGCCGCAGCGGGACTTCCGAAGAAATCATTGGCCATCTTTCTCGATATGGAAATGCTGTTTGGTGAATTCAATGCGTCAACGGCCCTTCCTTCAAGCAGCGGATAACTAAACATGGTAAAGAAATCTGATCCCGCAGCATATCCGTCCTGTTTTAATATTTTATCACCAACGGAAAATGTACTCATGATTGGCCATGAGAAAGGCGTCGCTGCTTTTATCTCAGGAATTTCTTTTTTTAATTCCTCAGCGAGCGGTCCCTGTGTCCAGTACCAGGATTCAATCTTTCCTCCCAGTGTGTTCCGTTCATATATATAATAAATATTCTTTCCATTCTTGTGAAAGGCATCTATGCTGCGTTCGTCCCTTACCCAAAGCAGGATCAAAAGGCTGCAGGCCATGCCCAGTCCAAGCCCGGCAATATTGATGGCCGAAAATATTTTATTTTTCCAAAGATTCCGGAAGGCGATGATGAAAAAATTCTTTACCATTTTGAAAAATAAAAAGTAAAAAAAGGAATTCTCAAACTGGAGGCAAATCTTCAGGCATTGGGGACTCAAAATAATGCCACAATAGTATCTACCTATCAATCAAGCAGATATATGTCAGGTATCGGCTCAGACTGCACGGTTTTGATACGACCTGTGTTCGTTTCCAGGAGAACCCGGCAGAGGTTAAAACTGCAATTCCTTATCTTCGGAAGAAGACAAAGAAATTTGAACGAATTTATCAATTTCAATGGCCGGCTGACCGATCCGTTGACACCTGTGGCAACTGCTTACAACCGAAGCCTCCGTTATGGGGACGGTCTTTTTGAAACCATGCGCTGGAGCGGAAAACAGATTCTGAACCTCGATCTTCATCTTGACCGCCTTTTTCACGGCCTTGACATCTTACATTTTGATTTGTCTGGGGGATTCACCAGAGAATTTATCGCTGCTGAAATAAAACATCTCTGCGAAAAAAACACATCCCTGGCCCAGGCCCGTGTCCGGTTAAATGTTTTCCGTGAAGACGGTCCGGCTTTCTTTCCCTCGGGAAATAAACCCGTGTTCCTCATCGATTCTTCGGTGTTGCCGGAAGAAAATCCCGCCCCGCTGCGCCTGACTCTTTTTAAATCCGAAACCAAATCGACTGGTGTGCTAAGCAATCTGAAAACCAACAACCATTTGTTGAACCTGATTTCGCTTCAGTACGCCAGGCAAAACGGTTTTGACGACGCCATTCTGCTCAATGGCCGGGGAAATATTTGCGAAGCGAGTACAAGCAATATATTCATGATACAGAAAACGGTTTTGTTCACGCCCGCTTTGTCGCAGGGATGTGTTGCGGGAACGAAACGGCGGGAATTGCTGGATCGATTACCGGAACTCGGATTCCAGGTAGAAGAGACCATTATTACAAAAGATATGATATCTGAAATGGAAGAAATATTTCTTACCAATGCCATCAGGGGTATCCGACCTGTCATCTGCATTGGCAATACATACTATTCAAGAGAATTCAGCAATCGTCTTGCGGGGATCCTGGAAGGAGTGAATGATTGAAAGAACCTGTCAACCATATCAGGAATGAATATCTTCATAAACCTTTAGTAAAACGTCAACCGCCCGACGTCCTTCATCACCCAAAGAAAGGCTGTACTGATTCACATACAGATCTATATGCTGTCGCATGACCGATTCCTGCATTTCCTGTGCATGCCGGATCACATAATCTGAAAGATCGGGATAATACGCCTCGGCAAATGCAACGCTGTCACGGATTAAGCGATCCACTTCTGCCCGTTCTGCGGGTGAAAATTCATTGCGCATCACAATTCCGCCCAGGGGAATCGGTGATTTTGTTTTTTGTTCCCAGTATTCTCCCAGGTCCATTTGTTTCACGAGACCCTTCTGCATATAGGTAAACCGGTTTTCGTGGATGATGACACCGCAATCCACGTCATCATTCAGCACGGCATTTTCAATCTGGGAAAAAACCATGAATTTTTTTCTTTTTGCCTGCGGGAAAGCCATACTGAATAGCAGATTGGCCGTTGTCTGTTCACCTGGAATGGCGATGCTGAGTTTGTCGATATCTTTCAGTACGATATTATTTTTTGAAATGAGCAGGGGGCCGACCCCTTTTCCCAGGGCGCCACCGGAATCCAGCAGGGTATAATTTTTTTGCAGCAATGGCCAGACTCCATAGCTAATCTTAGTGACGTCCAGTTTTTTTTCCATCGCCCACCGGTTCAGCGTCTGCACATCCTCCAGTATAACTTCAAACTCAAAATCGCCGGTATCGATTTTCCGGTTTACCAGCGCGTCAAAAATAAAAGTATCATTCGGACAGGGGCTAAATCCTAAAGAGAGTTTCATCGGCATTTTCTAGTTTTTGAATCAGGAAAACCAACGATTCGTGTAAGCTTTCCATGGCTTCTTTTAATTTCCAGCGGTTTTTATCACGGTCACCTAAAACATTTGAAACCGACCGGATCTGAAGGAAAGGAATTTTTTCCATTAAACAGACATAATGCAGGGCGGCTCCCTCCATACTCTCAACAACCGGGATTTGATTTCGTTGAAATATCGGGGAATCAGCCGATTTTATTTCATTGACGGTGATCCCGGCCATTACAGGCAGGCCCGTCCATTCCAGCAGGAACCGGTATGGATTCTTTAATTTACCCTCCCGGAACGGGAAACGTTCCGGGTTATCCAGTCCCAACTCGAAAAAATTACTGAAACCTGCTTTCTCCATCACGCCAAGATCAGCCATCATGTCTGATCCGATCGCAAATACTTTACCGATATCTTTAGCATCGCCCGATCCGCCAATACCAGCCTGGATCACCAGATCCGGGCGACGGGTATCGATTTTTTTCAGCAGGGCATAGGCAGTTTGCAGTTGCCCGATGCCAGTGATCAACAAATCAGGTTTTGATGCGTTATGGATACCGGACCGGTCGTTCAGCCAACCGGCTGTTTTACTGATTTCAAAATCCGTTGCAGATACCAGGAGCACAAGCATCCACAAATATCAGTAAACCTGCCCAATACGGCTGAACCATTACCTTTGCAAAAATTTTTCACCGGATGGTCTTTCTCACAAGAATTGAACATTTTAATGCCGCCCATAAACTGTATAATCCTGCCTGGACGCGTGAAAAAAACGAAGAAGTGTTTGGAGCCTGCGCCAATGAAAACTGGCACGGACATAACTATGAATTATATGTGACCGTAAAAGGAGACCCGGATCCCGATACCGGTTTTTTATACGACGTGAAGAAACTGAGCAATATCATCAAAGAACGGGTTACGGAAAAACTGGATCATAAAAACCTCAATGAGGAGGTCGACTTCCTGAAAGGAAAAATGTGCTCAACTGAAAACCTGATCATCGGTATCTGGGAAGAGCTGAATAGTCATTTACCCGCAACGGTCAAATTGCATTCTTTGAAACTTTACGAAACCGCCCGCATCTTTGTGGAATATTTCGGCTAATATAATATGGAAAGAAAAGTAGCAATATTCAGAAAGGAACATTTCAATGCCGCGCACCGGCTTTTTGTACCAGGTTGGACAGATGCGCAGAACTTTGAAAAGTTCGGAAAGTGTTCCAACCCGCACTATCATGGTCATAACTATGACCTCGTGGTAAAAGTGACGGGCGTTCCGGATGCGCAAACAGGTTATTTGATCAACCTGTCAGATTTATCATCCATTATTCAGAAACACGTGCTGGCGAAGTTTGATCATAAGAACCTGAATCTGGATACAAAAGAATTTGCGCATCTGAACCCTACCGCCGAGAACATCGTATTTGTTATTTATGAAATTCTGCGAAAGGAACTCGATGAGGCACTGGGTCTTACTGTTCGGTTATACGAAACAGAAAGAAATTTCGTGGAGTATCCCGCCAATTAACAATTATCAATTATCAATTAACAATTAAAAAGTGGCTTACAGAAAAATAGAACAATACGACGAAAAAATAACTGCATCTCTGATTCAAAATTACAAGAGTATCCTGGCCCAGCTGGGTGAGGATGCAGCCCGGGAAGGCCTGGATAAAACTCCGGAGCGCGTGGCCAAAGCCATGCAGTTTCTTACCCAGGGGTATGAACTCGACGCGCATGCGATACTGGATTCTGCAAAATTTCACGAGCCCATGAGTGAAATGATCATCGTAAAAGACATAGAAATATATAGTCTCTGTGAGCATCACATGCTTCCTTTTTTTGGTAAAGCACATGTGGCTTATATTCCAAACGGTTGGATAACGGGCTTGAGTAAAGTTGCACGCGTAGTGGATGTGTTTGCACGAAGACTGCAGGTTCAGGAAAGGCTTACCACGCAGATTTTACACGCGATCCGCGATACGCTGCAACCGATTGGTGCCGCTGTTGTTATCGAAGCATCCCATTTATGTATGATGATGCGCGGTGTGCAAAAACAGAACTCAGTAACAACCACATCCGCCTTTTACGGAGAATTTCAGAAAAATGAAACAAGGACGGAATTCATCAAGCTGATTTCCTCAGATCTGAACTAATCTGCCGTAAAGATTTTCTTTGTTGAGTCGGTGCTTTGTGGCACATTTGTTTTTTAACCTCTATGTCGAATATGAAGCACGCTTATGTTTTTCCTGGACAAGGCTCTCAATTTCCGGGGATGGGAAAGGATCACTATGATAAAAGTGCTTTTGCAAAAAAACTTTTTGAACAGGGTAATGAAATTGCCGGATTCCGGCTTTCAGATATTATGTTTTCGGGTTCTGAAACTGATCTTAAACAAACCAATGTTACCCAGCCTGCTATTTTCCTTCACTCGGTGATAGCATATAAAACGGTAGACAATGCCCGGCCTGAAATGGTGGCGGGACATTCGCTTGGAGAATTTTCTGCCCTCGTCGCAAACAGCGTATTGTCTTTTGAAGATGGCATGCGGCTGGTGATCATCCGGTCCTCCGCCATGCAGAAAGCCTGCAAATCCAATCCGGGAACCATGGCAGCGGTGCTTGCACTCAGTGATGAAAAAGTTGGATCTATATGTCAGGAGATAGAATCGGAGACTGGCGAAGTGCTCGTTCCTGCCAATTTTAATTGTCCCGGGCAGGTTGTGATCAGTGGTTCCTTAAAAGGGATTGAAATAGGTTGTGAAAGAATGAAGGCCGCCGGCGCCCGCAGGGCCGTGGTTTTATCTGTCGGCGGTGCTTTCCATTCTCCGCTGATGGAACCCGCACGGGAGGAATTAAGAACCGCCATAGAAAAAACAACTTTTTATAATCCTGCCTGTCCCATATACCAGAATATTGTGGCCAGGGCTGTATTGGATAAAGAAGAAATCAAAAAGAATCTCATCGATCAATTGACGAATCCGGTTCGTTGGACCCAATCCATTCAGTCAATGATCGCAGACGGAGCCACAAATTTTACAGAAATCGGACCAGGCAAGGTTCTCCAGGGACTGATTGCCAAAATTGATAAAACGGTGAGCAGCTCGGGAGTGGATTAATTTTATCTCAGGCTTAGTGCACAATTCAACCATTCATTGCTGATATCAGCGCCGTATTTTTTATAAAACGAGATGGCTGGTTCATTCCAGTCAAGTACCTGCCATATTATGCCGCAAACATTCATGTCACGGGCTTCCTGAACGGTTTGATCAAATAATAATTTGCCGATTCCCTTTCCCCTGTACTCCTGGGTCACGATCAGGTCTTCCAGGTAAAGCATTAAACCCTTCCAGGTCGAGTATCGCATATAGTACAGGCTGATGCCCAGCATTTTTTCATTGTCAGTGTCTCCTTCCACAGCCACGAGTGCCTTCCAGACAGGATTCTTTCCAAAACCATTTTCAACAAAATGGTCCAGGGTAACCGTAACGGCGTCGGGTGCTTTCTCGAAAACGGCCAGTTCCCGGATCAGTTCCAACATTCTTGGACAGTCTGATGCAATTGCTTTTCTAATCAGGATGCTCATAATGGATGACGGTTGACGGTTGACGGTTGATGGTTGACGGATGACGGATGACGGTTGACAGTTAATTGTTGACGGTAGAAGAAGTGCCCATCCATTTGACCAGCGTCGCTCCCCAGGTAAATCCGCCGCCAAAAGCAGCGAGCACCAACAGGTCATCTTTTTTCAACTTGTCTTCCCAGTCCATTAAGCAAAGGGGTATGGTTCCGGCAGTCGTATTTCCATAACGCTGTATGTTGATCATCACTTTATCGTCCGACAATCCGATGCGCTGGGCAGTGGCGTCGATGATTCTTTTATTGGCCTGGTGGGGAACCAGGTAAGCAATATCTTCTCCGGTCAGTTTATTTCTCTTTAAAAGTTCTTCACTCACATCCGCCATCCGGGTGACGGCAAACTTGAAAACCGGCTGGCCCTCCTGGTAGATATAATGTTCTTTGCGGGCAACCGTATCCAGGGTAGAGGGACTTAGCGAACCGCCCGACTTCATATGAAGATGAACCTTTCCACTGCCGTCACTTTTAAGAATACTATCCCTCACCCCGTATCCTTCAAAATTGGGTTCCAGCAGTACGGCGCCGGCTCCGTCACCGAAAATAATACAAGTACTGCGGTCGCTGTAATCAACGATTGAACTCATTTTGTCCGCCCCCACAACGACCACCTTTTTGTACCGTCCGCTTTCTATGAGGGCGGCACCGGTCGTCAGGCTATATAAAAAACCACTGCAGGCAGCAAGCAGATCAAAACCCCAGGCATTTACTGCGCCGATTTTTTCACAAACAACGTTCGCAGTGGAAGGGAAAAGCATATCCGGGGTTACGGTCCCGACAATAATACAGTCAATTTCAGATGGAAGGATACCCCTTTTTTCGCAAAGCTGGAGAATGGCAGGAACGCAGAGATCAGAGGTGGCTTTATTTTTGCCCTTTAAAATTCTTCTTTCGGATATCCCGGTCCGGGTCCGGATCCATTCATCATTCGTATCCACCATTTTCTCAAGGTCGCCATTGGATAGGATATCTTCCGGCACATAACCGCCAACAGTAGTAATGGCGGCAGTGATATTTTGGATCATTCAACAAATATCGTTGGTTTTTTATAAAATATTTGCGCAGTTTAAAAATACTATTTTCGCGATCATGATAACCTTTCTCCGGGGAGATTTTGTATATAAAACACCGGCACTCATACATATAGACGTGCAGGGAGTAGGATATGAAGTACAGATCAGCCTTCATACTTTCTCCCAGATGCAACACCTGGAAAAGGGGCTTCTGCATATCTACCACCAGGTAAAAGAAGACGATGAAGCCCTGTTTGGTTTCTTTGAAACCGGCGAAAAAGAGATGTTTATACAACTGATCAGTGTCTCCGGCGTGGGGGCTTCCACTGCCCGCATGATGCTTTCTGCCATGAAGCCGGAAGAACTGGCGAGGGCCATCATACAGGGGCAAACCAGACAACTGGAAAGCATAAAGGGTATTGGTAAAAAGTCGGCCGAACGGATTATACTGGAACTGAGGGATAAAGTCGGTAAAAAATTCGCCGGCTCAAATAATTCCCCATTGATAAACAATACCTTGGAGATGGACGCGTTGAATGCTCTGGTGTCTTTAGGGATCGCGCGGCCAGTGGCCGAACAAGCGCTAAAAAAGTTAGCCCAGGAGGCCCCGGTTCCACAGAAAGTTGAAGATATCATTAAGCAAGTTTTAAAAATCCTTTAAGCCTATCGTCAGGATCTATACCTAACTAATTCTTGAGGAAGTTTGACCAGGCATCTGCTTCAGCTTATCACTACAACGGTATGGATCGCTGCCGTAACGGTACTCTCATGTGGACCGATAAGCGCCTGTGCCCAGAATGCCCCGGATACTACAAAACATCCACTACCCGCAGATAGTCTTCATTCAGACACTCTTCATTTTCCCATTCATGATCGCCGCGGAGACCAGCTGAGTAATTTCGATCCGAATCCATTCAACCTGAGAAATCCTTCCAACCTCAGGGATTCCATCGAATACGATCCGAAAACCAATCTCTATTACCTGGTAGAAAAAATCGGAAACAAATATTATCGCACACCTACTGCCTATACTTACGATGAATACATGAAACTGTATTCCCAGCAGTCGGAGGATAACTATTTCCGTCAGCGCGCCGATATGCTGAGCGATCTGAACAGGCGGCTCGAACAGCCCAAGCTCAACATGAACAATAATCTTTTTAACCGGCTTTTCGGTAATGGCAAGGTCGACATCAGACCACAGGGAAACGTGGATATCCTCGCTGGTTATCAGGGTCAGAATGTTC
>Ga0066787_10000130_pt1 | contig 10833 bp, 8 predicted proteins | sample OrgsoiDNA2013047_FD_70942 | JGI IMG/M metagenome (GOLD analysis project Ga0066787, IMG submission 70942) | Permafrost soil microbial communities from the Arctic, to analyse light accelerated degradation of dissolved organic matter (DOM) -... | ecosystem: Environmental > Terrestrial > Soil >...
AAACGCCGGCTTTCCGGAAGCATTATATGAACTACCACATTTATATAATCAATGACCACCCATTGAAGTACTTGTCTGCCTTCATGCATATATGGAAATTCAGCACACTTTTCTTTAACTTCTGTTTCAATGAAATCCGCGATGGCCCTAACCTGTGTCGTACTTCCAGCTTCACAAACAATAAAATAGTCTGCTACTGCTTCCGGTATTTTTCGGAGATCAAGAGATATGATTTTTTCGCCTTTTTTTTCCTGAATTGCCTGGATTATGGCTCTTATGATTTTTGAATTCTTCGCTAACCTGACGGATTTATTTGGCTTCCGGTTCACCAACATTGACAATTGTTCCAATAATCAGAATATTTTAAATGATGAATTATAAAAGGCGATGATTCCAGTAATCATAAACTAAATTCGCAATGCCCAAAAATAGTAATCTTTTGCCACATCCCGGTAAGGAGAACCCGCACAGGACAACATTTGACAATCAGTTAATTGAGCTGGAATCTGTGGATAGCACCAACAACTATGCCATGGCCCGGATTCATGAAGGATTGGCTTCCGATGGAATGGTCTGTCTGGCCCGTCACCAGTGGGCAGGAAAGGGACAAAGGGGAAGAATCTGGCTGGATGAACCAGGGCAAAATCTGATCATGAGCCTAGTGGTTGAGCCTGCGCCTCTGAAATTATCCTCTCAGTTCCTTTTTTCGGCAGCTGTTGCCCTCGGCATTTTGGATTTAATAGTGGCGGACAGCCCCAAAAACTGGTATGTGAAATGGCCTAACGATATTTATTGGAATGACAGAAAGGCAGCAGGTATCCTGATAGAAAATGTCATTCAGGGCCAAAACTGGCTTTTTGCGGTTGCCGGTATTGGTATGAACTTAAACCAATCTTCTTTTCCCGCAGAAATCCCGGATGCCGTTTCTCTGAAACTGATCACGGGGAAAAACTACGACCCGGTGTTATTTGCCAGGGAACTGGTATACTCTGTACAAAGCAGGATCTGCATTTTAAAGTCAGAGCCCCATGTGATTTTAAGAAACTACAACGCACACCTTTACAAGATAAATGACCGGATAATACTTAAAAAAGGGGAGGATTCTATCGAAACGCGGATAACCGGTGTTGATTCCCAAGGCCTTCTTGTTACGGAAAATGGATCGTTTAACTCTGGAGAAATTGCATTTCCAAGACTAAATACATGATTGTGAACCTTTAGCCCTGAGTTTTGTTCGGTACATCCAACGGTTTGGTTAACTTATCGCACAAAGTGCAGGATCCGGACGGTAGCATTGCCAGCTTCATCTTCGGCATAAATTTTCAGTTCGTGTTTTCCAGGTTTGCAATGCTCATCGAAATGATAAATAAAGGCTCTTGCCTTGTCGTTGGTAAACAGCAGCCAGTTACCGTCGAGAGTGGCCCGGAAATGTCTTATTTTTTTGTAGTTATCCGTAATGACGACTGCTATCCGGTTAATGCGTTGCAGATTTGCGTTTTCAACGATTCCGGGAATCCGGATAACCGGTGGCACCGTGTCTATTACCAATCCAAAAACTCCAAAATTCCAAAAACCGGCTGTCGCCCAGTCTCCCAGCCATTCCGGTTTTTTCACCTCGAGATCTTGTCCCGACATCCTCATAATTAGGATCTGCTTCTTCCTGCCTGGAGGAATTGACAATCTTATTCGTACAAGCATAGTATCTGCGAGGGGAATCTGAGGATTACCAACCAGGTGCAGGGATGTCAATTGACCAATTCCTCCTCCGGGTATTTGCTGGTATAAAATGTGCAGGGAATCGTATAAACATTTTTCACCAAGATAAAATGCGAAGTCAGGGGTTTCAAATCCATCCACCATCCCCGGATAAAACATTTTTCCGGGATAAACCATATTGAAATGTTGTGCTGCCCTGCACTGGACTTTAAATACAAGGTTTGAAGAATTTCCGTAAGCATCTTTTAATTCAATCCTTATTTCGTGCGGTTTGCCGTCCTCGAGATGCAGCCAGCCACCGGGACTGGATTCCCGGTAAATAGAATGTTTGTATCCCGGCATTTTAAAAAGTAGCTGGTAATAAGGTCCTCCTTTTTCATGGGTCGGGTAATCAATATGTGCGTTGATACCGCGGGTGTCGTCATAACGAACACTATCCATCCGAAACCCGGAGACCGGATCTCCATTATCATACACAATGCCCTGGAATATGCCATTTGGATTGTTGGAACCGGTTTGCGTATCAAAACCTGAAATGCCAAAACCCGGATTTGGTGTATTAAGAAAAAGAACGGCCTCTGAAACACCGAATGTTCCTGTCTTCCCTCTTACAGGGATAATTTCGGGTGATTGTTCGTAAAAACTTTGGGTTCTATCATAGATGGAAAGGCTCCGGATAAACGGCGGGGTATTGTCTACGACCGGTAATCCAAACAGCATGGGATTGAGATTAATTTCATCAGGGTAAGTCCTGATTTCAAAATGGAGATGCGGGCCCTGGCTGCCGCCCATGTTTCCACTATACGCAATCAGGTCGCCTTTTTTAACAGAGAAAAGACCAGGAGGCAGTTCCAGTGATATGTCCCAGCGCTGCAGTTCATATTGTTTTTGTAATACATAAGATGAGAGGGCAGGGTAAAATGAATTCAGGTGGGCATATAAAGTGGCAAACCCGCCGGCATGGCGGATATAGATGGCCTGGCCGAATCCGAAAGGTTCAATTTTTATCCTGAAAATGTCGCCGTCGGCTGCTGCAAAGACGGGCAGATTTTCGCGGTGTTCCGTTCGGATATCCAGACCCATATGATAATGATTCGCTCTCAGCTCGCCGAAATTTGCAGCCAGACTGATTGGAAGATTTAATGGATTTCTGAATTCCTTTAATGGATAACCGGGGGTTTTAAAAAGCTGACCGGAAGCGCAAATATTAAAAAAAAGCAGGAAAAAAGAGAGGATGGGTTTGACCATGAAAATCCCAAATTTAGAAATACAAAGGTGGATAATCCCAAATAAGGATTGGAAATAAGATTCACCCAACCTTAGAATAATGTTAGTAAATGATTATGAACGTTTTTTAAAAAAAATAAAAATTGGTACAGCTTTTGGCGTATACAAAATGTCTTTATATCAGGACCTTCCTTGAAAAAACGACACATGTTAGTTAAGAATAAATTTTTACTGTTTTTTGTCATCAGCATCGGTTCGGTGATCGGAATGGTGCGGGGTGAAGAAGCAAAACAGAAATGGGTGTTCAAGATCAAGTCAAAAGTTGACAATAAGAAGCTCATCGCCGAAAAACGCCAGCAGGCAAAAAAAGGCGGTGTTTTACTCGATGATATCGAGATGGCTTCTTTCCACAACAATTAATTACCCGCCTTTCAGAAAATATCAATCCCGGCTTGCCGGGATTTTTTATTGTCATTCCTTTTATAATATTTCTCTGAGAACCTGCACAACCTTACTTTTGCGGAATTTGTTTTGACATGCCAAAAAACCCCGTTATCGGTTCAGTGCTCATTATTGGTTCAGGCCCAATCATTATCGGACAGGCCTGCGAATTTGATTATGCCGGTTCCCAGGCCGCAAGAAGTTTGCGGGAGGAGGGCATCAAAGTGATCCTCATTAATAGCAATCCCGCCACTATCATGACTGACCCCATGATGGCCGATCGTGTTTATCTGCTTCCTCTAACGGTAGAAAGTATAGAACAGATCCTGGAAGAAAACCAGATAGATGCCGTGTTGCCTACCATGGGCGGACAAACTGCACTTAATCTCTGCAAAGAAGCCGCTGAACTGGGAGTATGGGAAAAATACAATGTGAAACTGATCGGTGTGGACATAGATGCGATCGACACCGCCGAGGATCGAGAAAAATTCCGGCAGCTCATGGTAAAGATCGGCATTGATGTAGCGCCATCCCGCGTAGCGAACTCGTTGCTTGAAGGAAAAGAATTTGCCCAGGCCATTGGCTTCCCTCTCGTTATCCGCCCCTCGTTCACTCTGGGTGGCACAGGAGGCGGGTTTGTTTTAAACAAGGATGAACTGGATGCTGCGCTAGATAAAGGATTAAAAGCATCACCGATACACGAGGTTCTGGTTGAGAAGGCTGTTTTAGGCTGGAAGGAATACGAACTCGAGCTTTTGAGGGATAAGAATGATAATGTGGTAATTATCTGTACTGTTGAGAACATGGATCCCATGGGCATACATACCGGTGACTCCATAACGGTTGCTCCGGCAATGACGTTAAGCGATACTGCCTTCCAGGATATGCGCAATAAAGCCATCCTGATGATGCGGTCATTGGGAAATTTCGCAGGTGGATGTAATGTGCAGTTCGCGCTGAATCCGGAAACGGAACATATTATTTCAGTGGAGATAAACCCAAGGGTTTCCAGATCCTCCGCACTGGCTTCCAAGGCTACCGGATACCCCATTGCTAAAATTGCGGCAAAGCTTGCTATAGGATATACCCTGGATGAATTAAAGAACCAGATTACCCAGACAACGTCTGCCTATTTTGAACCCGTCCAGGATTACGTGATTGTGAAAATGCCACGATGGAATTTTGATAAATTCAAGGGAGCCAACGACACATTGGGATTGCAGATGAAAAGTGTGGGAGAAGTAATGGCCATTGGCAGAAGTTTTACAGAAGCTGTGCAAAAAGCCTGTCAGAGCCTTGAGAACAATGCCGTTGGACTTGGTTATTACGGCAAGAGCCAGATGCATGCCGAAGAACTCATCCAATACATAAAGGTTCCGAAATGGGACCGTATTTTCAGGATCAAGGATGCCCTTATGCTGGGCGTAAGCGTGAAAACCATTTCACAGGCCACAGGAATTGACCGTTGGTTTTTATATGAAATCCAGAAAATATGTCTCGTTGAAAAGGAAATTGTAAAATACAAACTGGATACCTTGCCCGTAGAACTTCTAAGGGAAGCAAAGACTCTTGGGTTCAGCGACGTACAGATTGCCATGATCATGCGAGACGTAAATGAGGAGGCGGTTTATGAAAAAAGAAAAGCGGCCGGGGTAAACAGAATCTTTAAAATGGTGGATACCTGCAGCGCAGAATTCGAAGCCAAAACTCCTTATTTTTATTCCACTTTTGAAAATGGCAGTATTAATGAGAGTGTTGTTACAAAGAAAAAGAAAATCATCATTCTTGGCTCAGGCCCAAATCGGATCGGCCAGGGCATCGAATTCGATTATTGTTGCGTGCACGGGTTGCTGGCCGTAAAGGAATGCGGATATGAATCCATCATGGTGAACTGCAATCCGGAAACTGTTTCAACGGATTTCGACATGGCCGATAAGCTATATTTTGAACCCGTATTCTGGGAACATTTAAGGGATATTATTGATCATGAGAAACCAGATGGTGTGATCGTACAGCTGGGGGGTCAGACTGCCCTAAAGCTTGCAGAGAAATTACATAAAAAGGGAATTCCCATAATTGGTACTTCTTACGACAACATGGATATTGCCGAAGACCGCGGACGCTTCAGCGACATGCTGAAAGAAATGGATATACCCTATCCTTCTTACGGCACTGCTAAAACGGTGGATGAAGCGGTCGAAGTGGCCAAAATTGTAGGGTTCCCGGTACTGGTAAGACCCAGTTATGTACTGGGGGGACAACGCATGCGAATTGTGATCAATGACCAGGAGCTGGAAAGCGCAGTGGTCAGCCTGTTGAAACATCTTCCGGATAACAAAATCCTCATAGATCATTTCCTGGACCGCTGCCAGGAGGCAGAAGTGGACGGAATCTGTGACGGGGATCAATTTCACGTGATGGGACTGATGGAACATATTGAACCTGCCGGCATTCACAGTGGCGACAGCAATGCCGTATTACCTCAGTTTAATCTGACACCGCTGGTGGTGGAAACCATGGAGGAATATGCGAGAAAGATTGCTTTCCGGTTAAATATTAAAGGGCTGATTAATGTCCAGTTTGCTATAAAAGACGGTAAGGTATTTGTGATTGAAGCAAATCCCCGTGCTTCACGAACGACGCCTTTTATTGCAAAAGCCTATAAGATTCCTTATCTGAATATTGCCACTAAAGTCATGATGGGCTTGAATAAATTGAAGGATTTTACTTTTGAAAAAAATCTCAAAGGCTACGCTATTAAAGAACCTGTTTTCAGCTTCGATAAATTTCCCGGGGTAAATAAAGAACTGGGACCGGAAATGAAATCGACAGGGGAAGCGATTCGATTCATCAAAGATCTGAAAGATCCCTACTTCAGGCAATTGTACAAGGATCGGAGCATGTATTTATCAAAGTAAAATAAAAATAAAAACTTTTTTTCTACACTTCCACGAGGCCATTTCTGATAGCAAACATGACTAGTCCAACACGGGACTTGACCTTTAATTTCTCGAACAGCGAGTTACGGTATTCATCCACCGTGCGGGGACTGACAAACATTTTAGCCGCGATGTCTTTGTAGGTAATTTCCGAGCAGATATAACGCAAAAAATCCTTTTCTCTTTGTGTCAGCGGCACAGGGTCTTCCGTCCGGTCTGCATCCTTATGCAGGCCACTGATGATTTTACCTGAAATCTCTTCAGAGAGATAGAAATTTTTTTTCATCACTGAATCAAGTGCCTTTTTTAATTCTTCCGGATCAATGTTCTTCATTACGTAACCCCTGGCACCCTGTCTGAGCATTCGGATAATGGTTCGTTCGTCGCTGAACATGGAAAGAGCCAATATCTTGATTTTCGGATAATTTTTATTCAGCCAGGAGGCCGTTTCAAAACCATCCATTTCCGGCATATTGACATCCAGAAGTATAAGGTCAGGAACCAGATGCTCACTTATTTTCCTTTTGATCTCTTTCCCATTATCTGCTTCAAATAACACGGAATAATCTTCAAAGGATCCTATCAGTTTTGCCAGCGCTTTTCTTAAAAGCGTATGATCGTCCGCTATGGCAACCTGGATTTGTTTATTTGGAGAAGCCATAAGTCCGTTTAATAAATTAATTAAGGGGGACTGTTACCGAAATATCCGTCCCTTTTCCTACTTCACTTTGAATATCTAACTCAGCACCAATCATCTTCGCCCGATTCCTCATACTTTTTAAACCTAACCCGCTGGAACCGCTGTCCGAGTTCTTTTTTACCTGAACGTCAAATCCCACACCGTCATCCTGGATTTTCAATACAAAGGTATCATCGCCGGAATAAATCAATGAAACGTTTACATGAGTGGCCTGCGAGTGCTTAATAATATTGTTCATCATTTCCTGATACATACGGAAAATAAAAATCGATTTCTGGTCTGGGAAGTGGAATTCCTCACCCTGAGTATCAAAGTTGATTTTAAGTATGCCCGCCCGACGGATAGACGCAAGGTCAAAATTAATTGCTTCTGAAAGACCGATATCTGCGATACGATCCGTATGCAAGCTTTTCGTCAAATCGGCCATGTCGCGGATTACTTTATGCAACATTTCCTTTGAGTTTTGTACGCCTTCGTAAGCTTCGTGATCTTTTTCAATGGGAGCCATCGACATCCAGAGTTTGATGACCGAAAGCGTTTGTCCGACGTTGTCATGCAACTCCTGTGCAATCGTTTTCATCGTTGTTTCCTGAATTTCAAGTTGTGAGCGAAGAACTTCCTGTTCATATTCCTCTTTTAGTCTGACCAGTTCACGCTGCTGTTTTTGCCGTTTACGCTGATAAAAAAAGAACATGCTCATGATAAATCCCACCAGCAATAAAGCCAGCAGAGTACCCATAAAGATTACAAAGAAGATTTCCTGATTCTGATTCTGCATAAAAAGCCAATCGAATATGATACTATCGTCAATAAATTAATTATGATAAGAATTGCAGTGATATTTCTGACAATTATTTTGGGCGTTACTTTTATAAAATTGATGAATGCGAAAGTTGGAAAAGTAAGGACATCCGAAAAAAGAATAGCCGTTACAATCCAGAATGCCGGAATACTGGCCAGTGACTTAGCATCCGGTTCCTGAAAGAGCTCAATAAAATAATAAATACAAAATAAAGCCGTAATCAGGCATCCTATGGTGAAATTATACGCGTTAAATGCGCTGGCTTTTTGAAAATGAATTAAGATTATACAAGTTAAGGGATATAAAACCAAGACATATAAAATGATGCGTCTGACAATGGAATTGACGATAATTTCCCTGAGCACAAAAAAATAAAAACAAAATTCGATTGCACCCCAGGTATTATAATAGATTGTATTGTTTCTACCATGAATTGCCAAATATTCTTCAATCAGACCAACTACAAAAGTGCCAAAGAAATATAGCGGAAATATTTTCAGATACAACAGGTAGGGCGGTTGAAAATAAACCGTTAAACTGATCAAAAACCCAGTGAATACAATGCAATCGATAGCAGTAAGACTCATATTACCAAAGATCGGTAAACTTCAAGTGCATAAAAAAACCTCCCGAAGGAGGTTTCGACTTTCTTGACGGAAAGAACTAAACTATTTCCATGCCTTCTTCGCCCTTGTCAACGATGGTAATCCCGAGATCACCCATGCCGCCTTCAGATCCTGGATTGCATGTAGGTGGACATATATTGCCAGGCCCGAGTCCGTGACCCAGTTGTATCTGACCATTTCTTAAAACGTAAATGTCCTTGTTTGCAATGACGCCTGATTCCGAAATCTTTGATTTCGTAGGAACCATTACAAGAGTTTGTCTACCTGCATATTCCGGTTTAGATTCATAATTCTTGGGATAAACGCCAAAATAAATTTTGAAACCATCTCCGCCGTTTGATTTTGCATCTGCGAGAAAATTCTCCATGTCTTCAATACTGTACCAGGCACTCAATGAGTCTGGTTTGCCAATTTGCTTTGAATTCGGTACCCACCTGGTCTGCTTATATTCTCTTATAAGTGTGTCAACTTCCAATGTGTTACAATCCTTTACGACTTCTGCTACCGCTACATTTTTTTGCTGAGTTCTCATTGGTTCCATGTTTTAAGGAATGAAAGATTTGTGTCTCACCTAAAACTATCAATTAAGACTGCACCCAGCTTTCACAAAGAAATGTGATTCAATGAATTATAAATTAATATTATTTGTAACATTAAGATTCTCAAGGACTCCCGTGAAAAAACCTGTCTAAATACCGTGTTTTAACGGGTAGAATTACCGTTAAAAAAACGTATAAAGTACCGTATGAAAAAAGTTTGAATACTGCCGCTTTGGACAGTTTATTTTTTTGTTTTGCAGGAACCGTGCTTGCTGTGCTTATGGATTTCCCAACTGTGAAACAAATAAAAATATGGAAACAAGCTCCTTTTCTCAGGCTATTGCTCCCATTGATTGCGGGAATACTACTGCAGTATTTTTTTCCTTTGAAACCGGTGTTCCTTTTTCCAGGTTTTTTTTCATGCATTGCTGTGATTTGTCTCTCCAATTTTTTCCTAATATTAAAAATTCCCAGACTGCAATGGACACTGGGCGTTGTAATACAGTTTGCCTTTTTTTCTTTTGGAAGAATCATAATTTTTACTCACGCTGATAAACCCGTGGTAAGTCCCGACGGCTATGTAAAAAACCAGCCAAAACTGCTGCTGTTAAAGGTTTTGGGTGAACCGGTAAAAAAGTCGCATTTATACAAATGCATTGCTACTGTCAGTTGGTTGGTTGCCGGAGGTAGTTGTTTCAGGGAGGACGAAAAAGTAATTGTGTATTTTAAAAACAAAGAGTCTGCTTTGAAAATTTCCGGCGATTCCTGGATTATCACCCGTAAAGGGTTAGATCCGATAGAAAATTCAAAATCATCTGACTTTGACTATAAGAAATATTGTAACCTGAAACACATGTATGCACAGGTATTTCTACAGGAAAATGAATTTGCCCTACTCTCTCATGAAGTAAAAAATTCAGGATTTTCCATTCTGAACAAGTTCCGCCGGAAAATGCTCATAATAATAAAAAATGAAATACCATCCAGATCTGAAAATAGTTTGCTGGAAGCGTTAATGGTTGGATTTACCGACGATCTGGATCCGGAACTGTTGAAATCGTACGCAGACACCGGAGTTATTCACATTATTGCCATATCCGGGCTTCATTTAGCATTGATTTGCCATATTCTGCAGCTAGGTTTACGAAACCTGGGGCAAAAAACGTCAGGGCGATGGGCAAAACTGATCATAATTATCACGTGCTTATGGGTTTATAGCTTTCTTTCCGGCGCTTCGCCCTCAGTTGTTCGCGCTGCCGTAATGTTTAGCCTGGTATTCTTTGCCCGTAATATTCTCCGCGAGACGATTTTGTATAATTCGCTCGCTGCATCAGCTTTTCTGCTTCTTTCCTTTGACCCATTCTGGATCTGGGACACGGGTTTTCAACTAAGTTATGCAGCAGTGCTCAGTCTTCGTTTATTTTCAAAACCGGTCAATTCACTTATTGTTGTCAGAAACAAGATTCTCGTTTCCGTTTGGAATGCCGCTTCCGTTAGTATCGCGGCCCAGTTGTTGACTACGCCCGTAAGCATCTATTATTTCCACCGGTTTCCCAGTTATTTCCTTCTTGCCAATATACCGGCTGTTCCTTTGTCAAGTGCAATTCTGGTGGGTGGGATCCTGCTCTGCGTATGCTCATCCATTACTCCTCTTACTCACGAGCTTGGTCGGTTTATTGGATTTTTGATACAGATATTAAACGGATATATCACTCATATTTCAAAACTGCCAGGCGCTGTAGTCGGACATCTTGTGATTTCATTGCCACAGTTGATCCTGATTTACATTATCATGTTCAGCTTTTACCGTTTCCTGATGTCAAAACAAAAAATCTGGTTACTG
>Ga0066787_10000131_pt1 | contig 10785 bp, 12 predicted proteins | sample OrgsoiDNA2013047_FD_70942 | JGI IMG/M metagenome (GOLD analysis project Ga0066787, IMG submission 70942) | Permafrost soil microbial communities from the Arctic, to analyse light accelerated degradation of dissolved organic matter (DOM) -... | ecosystem: Environmental > Terrestrial > Soil >...
TCAAAAAATGAAGTATTTTTGTTCTTTCTAAATCGCAGACAGATGATTGCAGAAAAGTATAAAAAACTGCGCGAACAAAGACTTCGGGAAAACCTTTTCGTTCCGGATGCATTCTTTGTTTCGGATGAATACCAAAATCCGTTTTGTGTTTTTATGATCTCCTGTCTGGGTGCCGAACGCTTCCTCTATCTGGATGATAACTTTTATGAACTCACCGGATATACGAATGAAGAATTCCGAAAGGGTGGCATGGATTTCTGGTTTCCGCTGATCAACCCGGAGGATATGCCACAGATTTCAACAAAAATTATTGAATCGCACAAAGCGATGGCGCAGTACAAAGCCGGTGATGACTATCCACCACCCCTGGTATTGGAATACCGGTTTAAACATCCGGTGAAAGGATGGGTCGGACTGCGCGACACCCGATATCTCGTGTCATTCACCGAAGAAAAAATCATCGACCAGGTACTCTGTCGCTTCGATCGCCTGGTCATGACTACGGAAGAATGGGCGGAACTGGATGATTGGGTACGCAAGGAAAAATCATGCACAAGGCTGCTCGAAGTGGCCATGGTTCATGAGAAATCAAAAAGCAAAAAATCCATTGAAGGGAAAGTGGTGCCGCTCAACAATGCTCTTGCCTGGGTGAAATTATTAACTCAGAGAGAGAAAGAAGTGCTGCATCTGATCAGTGAAGGGCTTTCCACTAAAATGATCGCCGACCGCTGTCATATCAGCATCCACACAGTTGAAACACACCGGCGCCACCTGCTCGAAAAAATCCAGGTGCGCAATTCCATGGAGCTCGTAAAAGAAGCGTCAAAGGTTTACTGGCTCTAAGTAACTCATTGCAAAAATCAATGTTTTCAGTGATTGCCCGGCTTCTTATTCTGCCGGAGCTTTGCATCATGAATACAGATATACAAAAAAACAACTGGCATACTATCGTGATTGGCGGAGGTCAGGCCGGCCTGGCGACCGGTTATCATTTGAAAAAGCAGCAGATGGATTTCCTGATCCTGGATGCGGAGTTAAGAACCGGTGATTCCTGGCGCAAACGATGGGATTCACTGAAATTGTTTACACCGGCCTGGAATAACGGCATGCCCGGACTTTCTTTTCCCGGAGATCAAAAGGCTTTTCCCGGCAAAGATGAAGCGGCCGCTTTCCTGCTGGGATACAAAGAGAAGTTTGACCTGCCGGTGCTGTACAATGCTCGTGTAACAGTGGTGAAAAAAACAGAAACTGGTTTTCAAATCCGATTGGGAGACCGGATTATGACAGCACGGAACCTGGTGATCGCAACAGGCAATTATACGATCCCAAAAATACCTTCTTTCGCCCGGGAGCTAAATGCCGGCGTCCTGCAATTGCATGCGGCGGATTATAAATCGCCGGATCAGCTTCCGGAGGGGAAGATATTGGTGGTGGGAGCAGGCACTTCCGGATTCCAGATCGCCATGGATTTACTTCATGAAAAGCGAACCGTGTATATCGCAGGGAAACCCACAGCGCAGATTCCGGACTTTATCTTTAAATACTTTGGAAAACAATTCGTGTGGGTGAACAAATATATTCTGAACACCAATACACCGATGGGCAGAAAATTTCAGGCTACCATCCGGCAGGGCCATGGCGCACCCCTGATTCATATTTCGCCGGAAGCAGCACAGGAAGCCGGAATTAAATTGGTGCAGCGAATCAAAGGCGCGGATCATGGCTGGCCGGTTACGGAAAGCGGCGAACAAATAAAAGTGGCGGCCATTCTCTGGTGTACCGGATTTCATGCCGATTATTCCTGGATAGATCTGCCGGGTGCCATCGCGTCCAATGGATATCCCGCGGCCAACCGTGGTATTTCGTTGCAGTGCCCGGGACTTTATTTTGTGGGGGCGCAATTCCAGCATTCGCTGACCTCCACCTGGCTTGGCGGCGTGGGCAGGGATGCCGGATACATCGTGCATCATATTCGTGTAAATAGAAAATCAAATTCCAGGAACCTGGAAAAATCATTTGTATGAAACCAATCATGCTTGTACTCGATGACTGGGAAGGAAGGATCGCCGCATCACCGGTTTGGGAAAAAATTAAAGGACAGGTCGACTTGAAATCTTTGAATGGCAATAACAGATAATAAAGCCTTCAATGACACGTGATGAGGAATAGATGGAGGAGACAAACTGTCGCCCAGCAAATGACGCTGGATCAATGGAACGAAGAGGCAAACGGTTAACGGGTAGACTGTTTCTGACAAACTTATCCAGGTTCTATAGATTTTCGAGATTGCTCCGCTTCTTGTCTTTCAGGGATTTAAAGAAAGAGGGGGTCAGACCAGTTATTTTTTTAAACTGGTTGGAAAGGTGGGAAATGCTGCTGTAGTGAACTTTTTCGGCGATTTCTGTCAGGTTCAACTCATCATAGATGATCAATTCTTTAACCCGTTCAATCTTATGAATAATGATAAAATGTTCAATCGTGGTGCCCTCTGTTTCGGAGAATAGATTTGCCAGGTAGGTATAGTTGTGGTTTAATTTTTCAGATAGATATTCGGAAAAATTGACTTTGGGTAATTCTTCATCATAATGCACCATCTCGATAATAATATCTTTAATTTTCTCTATTATGATTGATTTTTTATCGTCCATAAGCTCGAGGCCGGATTTCATTAAGGCCGTCCTCATGAGTTCACGTTCATGGGGCTGAATAGGCTCCATTAATTCAACCTGGCCAAGGCTTACCGAAAAATAGTTTAAGCCAATGGCCTTCAGCTCTTCCTTCACCACCATTTTGCAGCGCAGGCTCACCATATATTTAATATATAATTTCAAGTGATTTTTGTTTCCGGCTTATCAGGCACTGAGGAATAGTAATTGTTTGATCAAGGGATGTGAATCTAAGACACTTTACCTATAGATTTTCGTAATCCTTGCTAAACCAGTGTTATGTATGTGAAATGAAGGAAGATTGCTATCAAAATGGGAATATTATTGCTCGATAGTTGGTGGCCCGGATATTGACAGTCTACAGTCTATGGCTTCAAAAGAAGTGCACAATACAAATTCTAATTTAGTTAAAGACATTATCATCGGAATGTCCGATGGACTGACTGTTCCCTTTGCGCTTACAGCAGGCTTAAGCGGTGTGCTCAATACGAATCACCTTATTATTGTTTCAGGTCTTTCCGAGATTGCAGCAGGCTGTATTTCAATGGGACTGGGAGGATACCTGGCGGGTACGTCGGAGGTAGAACATTATGAAACGGAGTTGAAAAGAGAATATACTGAAATAGAAACAGATCCCAAAACAGAATTGAAAGAAGTAGAAGATATATTAATGAATATGGGTGTTGACGCCGGTTTAAGTAAGCAGGTTGCGCTGCAAATAAGCACCGATAAAAATCACTGGTCAGATTTTATGATGAAGCTGGAATTGAAGATGGAACAACCTGAAAAGAATCGTGCAGCCAAAAGTGCCGGTACCATAGCCTTGTCTTACCTGGTGGGTGGATTTGTGCCCCTGTTTCCCTATATCGTTTTTAAAGACAGCAAAACTGGTTTTAATGTTTCCTGTATGGTCACCATTTTGGCTTTGATCATATTTGGATATTTTAAAAGTAAAATGACTGGCCAGCCTGTTTTAAAAGGAACGCTAAAGATTGCTTTTACAGGAATCATCGCTGCAACAGCTGCTTTCTTACTGGCTAAAGCAGTGAGTTAAAATGAAAGGTTTAAAATATGATAAGTGCAGTGGAATGCTGAAATATTAACTCGTCGGGAACAATCTCATTTTGGAATGCAATTCATAAAACTTGTCCGGGCTGTACAAAAAAAGGCAAGTGCCATTTTTAATTTTTTCAATAATATTTCTGTGTAGTCTTTTGGGAATGGCCGGACAGCCTTCGCTTGTTCCGATATAACCCTGGTTTTTCGCGATACGCTCGTTTACATAAGAAGCACTATGGATCACGATATGGCGGGAACAGGCATTGTCATTGATGCCTTTTTCTTTGCCATTGAGTTTTAGGGAATAACCATGATGTCCGATATATGTTTCTCCGGTAACATAAAAACCCAGGCTGCTTTCACAACTACGGGGTTCGTTTGAAAATTGAGTGGCCATTTCTTTCCCGGAATTTCTACCATGAGAAACATATGTGTTAAATATCAAGGTACAGGCATTCAGATCAATGACGAATAATCTTTTTCTGGAAGACGGCAGACTGAGGTCGATGATGGAAAGTATGCCTGCATTATGAATATCTCCTGAAGAATCCAATTGACGTAGTCCGGCGAGACCATCCTCATAAGCAACTCGTGACAATCCAGCATCTCCCAGATGAAGAATGTCATAGATATCGTTCCTGCTGACCGGTTTTTTTACCAGGATGGGAGTAGAAATGTGAGCCTGACTCAACTGCATAGCAGGCGACGGCCGCATGCTTAGCTGTGGAACTAAATAAAAAAGCAGCATGCAAAAGGATATAAAAAGAGAATAGTAGTTGTCAGTCTTCGTTGCCCTTCTCCTCATTGAAATCATTTTAGAGTCCGGATTTCCATTTCTTTATTAGCAGGAAAGGTTAATCAGGATATTTGGAATTTCGTAAGATAACTAATTTATTTAACTGAAGTTGTCATTGTTTGGACTACAGGAGAAGCCGCATAATGAAGCGTATTTGGTAAATCCTGGCATATTTCTAGTTTCCGGCCATCTTTTTGACATTTACAACCTGGACTTTTGTGGGGACGGTTTCAATTTTAATAAATTTGTTAACAAGGATCAAGACAATCGAAAACAACAGTGCGATGTTTGTCAGGCTGACACCGCTCGAATAACGCTTATTGCCTTTTTCAGTAATTTTTTTATTTAAAGTATAAGAATTCGAATTGGCATTTATTTCGAAAAGTAATATTTCTTTATAAGTTTTATCTAATAACTCTTTATATTTTGTAACATTAAAAGCCTGATCGCGCGGTTTAGTTCTGAATATGCTCAGCATTAAGAGTATAGCGTAAATAAAGAAAGCCGTTGGAAGTATCGATTTCTTTATCGTGATGGTAAAGTGCGGTACATTTCTATTTGAATTACTTTATTTTTAGCATACTTGCGTTGATTGCGACGATGATCGTACTCACTGCCATCAAAGCTGCTCCGGCCGCCGGACTCAATAATATGCCCCAATGATATAATACACCTGCGGCCAACGGCAGCGCCACTACATTGTATCCTGTTGCCCATATTAAATTTTGAATCATTTTCCGGTGAGTGGCTTTTCCGAATAAAATCAAACTCACAATGTCTCTGGGATTACTGTTCACCAGGACGATCCCGGCCGTTTCAGCTGCGATATCACTACCGCTGCCAACGGCAATCCCAATATCTGCCTGTGCCAGCGCAGGGGCGTCATTTACTCCATCACCCGTCATGGCAACGAATTCACCTTTACTTTCCAGTTCTTTTATTTTTTCCAGTTTTTGATCGGGCAGCACTTCGGCAATAAAACTGTCCATACCCAGGGATTCACTGACCGATTTTGCAACCTTATAGTTATCGCCGGTAAGCAAGATGGACCTGATATTATTTTCTTTCAAAGTTTTAATAGCCTCAGCAGACTCAGGCCTGATCTCATCAGATAGAGCTATCCAACCGGTCAGCTTGTTATTGACAGTGACAAAAGCAACCGTTTCCCGGTCGTTCACCTGGAAACTATCTGGCACGGCAATATTATTTTCTTTCAAATAACCCTGGCTGACTACCCTTATTTTATTGCCTTCTATTGTGGCTTCAACTCCTTTGCCTGTAATGGCCTTGAAATTTTCTGTTTCCGGAATGTTGACGGACAGATCTTTTGCCTTTTGCAGGATACCAGTCGCTATTGGATGCTCTGAGTTTTGCTCCAAAGCAGCTGCCAAACGGATGACTTCTTTTTCATCTACATCTTTGTTCACAGAGATCACTTTTGAAACTGCGAACTTCCCAAGGGTCAACGTACCCGTCTTATCAAATACGATGGTTGTTATTTTCCTTGCATTTTCAAATGAAGTCCTGTTCTTTATCAGCAACCCGTTTTTCGCTGCCAGCGACGTTGATTTTGCGACGACAAGCGGTACTGCCAGACCCAGTGCGTGGGGACAGCATATTACGATCACCGTAACCATTCTTGCCATGGCAAAGTCCAAAGGTTTGCCGGTTAAATACCAGTATAAAAATGTGCTAATGCCCCCAACTAATGCGAGGATGGTGAGCCATCTGGCGGCTTTATCGGCCAGCAACTGTGTTTTGGATTTAGCTTTTTGGGCTCCGTCAACTAATTTCACCAGTTGCGAAAGATAGGAATCCCGGGAGGCATGAGTTACCGTTACACGGATTGAACCATTGCCATTCATAGCGCCTGCAATCACTTTGTCACCGATATTTTTTTTGACAGGTTTGGATTCACCGGTCAACATGGATTCATTCAGATAACTTTCGCCCGCCGATATAATCCCGTCGGCCGCGACTTTTTCTCCTGGTTTGACGAGTATGATATCATGCTCTTTCAGAGTCTCCGTTTTTATTTCATTGATTTTGTCCGGCATTACGAGGTGCGCATTGGCAGGTATTAACCTGACAAGCAACTCCAGGTCCTTTGATGCGCCTGCAATGGATTTCATTTCTATCCAGTGGCCGAGCAACATAATAAGGATAAGGGTTGCCAGTTCCCAGAAAAAATCCTCTCCCTTCAATCCAAAAACCGTAGCCGTACTATAGATGTATGCGACAGAAATAGCAAAACCAATCAGGGTCATCATGCCTGGATTCTTTGATTTTATTTCCTCGATAAGACCTTTTAAGAAAGGCCAGCCGCCATAAAAAAATCCAGCCGTGGACAAGGCGAATAGCATATAGCGGGATCCCCGGAATTGCCAGTTGACACCCATAAAATGCTGTATCATGGGAGACAACGCCATGACAGGAACGGTAAGAATGAGTACAATGTAAAAGCGTCTTTTAAAATCGGCTGTCATCATTTTGTGATGATCGTGACCAGCCATCCCCATGGGCATGTTGTTTTGCATGCTATTCATGGTCTCTTGCTCTTCCAATGATTGAATCAAGGGAATCTTTTAACTTTTTCGGGATCTTCATAAACAGATCGGTCAAACAGCGGACTTGTTTTTATTGAATCCATCTTTTCGTCCACATATACGCTGGAATTTTCCCATTCAATCCCTTTGATATTCCGTACGGGTAAAAGCACTTTTTGCCCGCCAATCCATTGATGAGTATCGATTGCCAGACAGAGTATTTTCCATGTCTGATCGTCCATTATAAAATCAACTACATGGCCTATTTTCCCATCAATGGCGTGAATGTGAAAGCCAGTTACTACATGTGCGCTCCGTAAATGGTGATCGTCAGGGGAAGATTTAATGCTAACGGGTTTTAGTTTATCTTCTGTCTCCTCAACCTCATTTGGAGCAATCTGATGTTCAGAACCGAAAATTCCACCCAGACCAGTTGTATAAAAATCATTTCCCCAATAAGGTTGCCAGAGATTGTGGCCGTATATTTCAATTTCCTGCTGTCTTGATACGGGTTTGTCAGTGTCGATTTCTGGGCTTTCCAGCATTTGTTTCATAGTAAGATTCACCGGTAGAATGCCATCTTTCCAATCAGATTCCAATATGGCCTTTGGTGAGATCAGCACGTCGCGGCTGGAAAACCAACTGCCTGTTTTCAGAATCACATGGCGGATATCCCAGGTTTCGTCATCGAAATAGAAGTCCCTGACTTTTCCGATTTCCCCATCTGTTCCCTTCATTGTATAGCCCAGCAAACCATTTATATTTCTTTTCACAGGTTGCTGTTTTAAATAAATTATTTTATGATCCGGAAGCGCAAGAAAGGATTTATTAAAATATTAAAATGCGATGGCCGCTTCAACCAGCGTTCCATTAAATTTTCCTCCGTTCAGGATATTGTTCCCCGGATAATTCTTGTACTCCTGGTTCACGTACTCGACCTTCAGCATGATATTTCTGGTCAGAAACCAGCCCGCGGAAGCGACTTCCCGGTTGATCGTTATGTCCTGCGAAAGCCCCTGCACATCAGATGTGACTGTATTATAGCGTACGCCAACCCAGAAGTTTTCATTTTTTGCAGGGAACCTGTAAATCAGATCGGCTGCATATTGAACAGCCTTACGCATAGAGGTTTCAGTAATCGAGCGGCCTTTTGCATTTTCATAAGTGGCAAAGAATTCGATGCCCTTAAATTTTACAAAGGGATTTATCATAAACGTACTGACCTGCTGTGAAAATCCAGGATTAAAACGTCCGGAAAACGGACTATAGTCGTTTGCATCGGAGAGGGTTGTTCCATTGGCGACGTTTTGATTCTCCATCACAAAGAAGTAATGGGATCCCGTGCGGTCGCCGCCAAATAAAGTGTTACTGTTGGCGCTCCGGTCAATATAAAAAGAGCCGGTCAGCCTGAAGCGAAAATCCGGAGTGACCTGTTTGTCGAAGCCAAGCTTTAGGTGATAGGCCGGATCATAACGATTTACTTCGCTGGTAGAAGAATCCGTTTTTGTAGGTGCAACCACAGTAGGGTTCAGTTCTCCATTGGTAATGCCCGCCATCGCAAATAAACCGGATTTGTGATGATAATAAAATTCCGTGCCTATCTCAGTAGCGAATTCATCCATGATATAGTTCTCAATAAAGGGATTGTATAGTGTGCTGCCGCCATCAGACCTCCTGTAATGCTGGTCTCCATAGTCGACGTCAAACTGACCGAGTTTAATCGTAACGTTTTTCATGATATTATCCACCACGTCGCTATGCAGGAAAAGGAGTTTGTCAAATTGAATATATCCCCCCTTTACCCAGGTATCTTCATGATGTCTTGAAGACAAATAGATCGTCAGGTTCACCCGGATACCATCTGCCAGCTGGGCATCAATATTTAAATTAGCCATGGCGAGGTTGAATCCGTTTGTCAGAGGTATAAGGCTGTTCACATTTCCCGTAAACCCGGGTTTGGTCAGAAAGGTCGCGGTATTTTTATCCCTCAGCATTTGAAAGGTCTGTTCAAAACTTCCACCAACTTTAACTCGTATTTTCTTGAAAGGAGTGGTATCTGTTTTGTTTGTTTCAAATACGTGTAATCCGGTCTGGTCGTAGGGGCGGAAAAACTGCATATCGCTTTGCGCGCGCAAAACACCGGAACTAAAAAGGACCAGGATCAAAAGCTTTATTTTCATAATAATTTCTTTAAGCAGCATCTTATGTGATACTTACAGGGTTTCCTTTTTATACAGCAATGTGTAGTTTAGTGTTATGGCATCGCCTGTTTTCATGGCTCCCAGCATAAATTTTGGCGGTTTTACTGAATAGTCGGTCATGTTCAGTTTATCGGAACCCGTACAGGTTATTGAACCATTTTTGTTTACTACGGCATAGACATCCATATCCGTTTCTTTGGTCACCCCTGCAATGGTGAGTTTACCTTTTGTTTTTATCAGGTATTTCCCATCGCTTTCCGGCATGATGATGGCCGAAGTGAGTTTGTAATCAATGTTCTTGAACTTGTCTGCTTTCAGCGCTTTGTATGCATTCTTATCCAGGCCCGATTCACCACTCTTCAGGTCGGTCACAATCAGGCTAAAAGTCAGAGATGTCAGCGAGTTGAGCTGTGTATCACCGCTCCCTTTAAAACCGAATTGCGCTATACCGGTTGTGTTTTGCGCATTCATCACCCAGTTATGCAGGGTAGACGTGCCCGATAATTTCATATCGATATCTTTTGTATCCTGGATTTTGTAGGTGGCCTGTGCCATTGTGCATTGTATGGACCCCATGATAAATAAGGCAATCATTACGATGCTTTGTCTGATATTATTTTTCATTATTTATTTTTTAATTTAAGCTGCCAGGTATCCACCATCGATGGGATAATAACCGCCCGTTGCAAAAGATGCTTTATCGGAACTTAACCAGATGACGAGTTCCGCCACTTCCTGAGGCGTACCGAGTCTTCCGATCGGATGTTTTAGCACTAAGCCCTGTTTTCCACTTTTATCGATCGTATTCAATAATGGCGTATCAATAAACCCCGGTGCAACGCAATTGATACGAATATTCCTGGCCGAGTATTCCAGTGCTGCATTTTGTGTGAGTCCGACCACACCATGTTTGGCTGCAACATATCCGCTGTAAGTAGCGAATCCTACGGTGCCCAATATGGAAGCCGTATTAATAATAACGCCACCACCTTGCTTTAACATGGCTTCTATTTCATACTTCATACAAAAGAATACACCGTTCAGATTTATGCCAATGACTTTTGCGTATCCTTCCAGGCTGGTGTCAGCAAGATTGTTTTCTTCTCCCAGAATTCCCGCGTTGTTAAAAGCAATATCAATTCTGCCGTATTTTTTTACAGACTCGCTGATCAGCATTTCACAGTCGCCTGCCTTACTTACATCCGTTTTGATGAAGTGAGCTTCGCCTCCCGATTCCTTTATCCTGGTTACGGTATCACTGTCCTTAATATCTGAGACGATTACTTTTGCTCCTTTGCACGCATAGGCAAGGGCTGTCGCCTGTCCAATGCCTGACCCAGCACCCGTCACCATGGCGACTTTGCCTGAAAATACTTCTTTCATATTTTTAGTTTAAATATTATGAATCGATAATACATTGTGGTGCGCACAAAGTTCCGCAAATTTCAATTGTCAACTGTTACACGATCATGCGTAATAGTTGCATAATTCACATGTGACAATTTATTTTATAGTGG
>Ga0066787_10000132_pt1 | contig 10721 bp, 6 predicted proteins | sample OrgsoiDNA2013047_FD_70942 | JGI IMG/M metagenome (GOLD analysis project Ga0066787, IMG submission 70942) | Permafrost soil microbial communities from the Arctic, to analyse light accelerated degradation of dissolved organic matter (DOM) -... | ecosystem: Environmental > Terrestrial > Soil >...
ATCCGGTGATATATGGGCAAACCAGTTATTAAAATTGTCATTGGTTACCTGTTCGGGATCCTTGCCGTCTGGTTTCATTCTCCAGATCTGCATAGAACCGGAACGGACCGAATTAAAATAAATGTATTTTCCATCCGGTGTATATTCGGGACCATCATCCAGTCCCTTGGTTTCCGTCAGCCTGATTTCCTGACCACCTGCAGAAGGAATTTTATAAACGTCGAATTCGCCATTCCGGTCGCCACAGAATACCAGGAAATTTCCATCCGGCGACCAGCCATGCAGGTACGACGGGCCTTTTGGCGTGATTTGTTTCGGTGTACCACCATCGGATGACACGGTATAGATGATGGAGCCGCCCAGTTTCTCCACGTTACTACTTAGTCCCAGCATTTTCCCATCAAAGGAAAGTACATGGTCGTTATTATTATGAACAACCGTTCCCGTATTTATCGGGGTGACTGTTTTGGAGTCCAGTGCAAACCGATAGATCAGGCCCTTGTAGTCATTAAACACCAGGTCTTTGCCGCCGGGAGTCCAGTTGGCAGCCTGGATGGAATAAGGAACGGAATATATAATATCTTTTTTGCCGGTAGCCACTTCCAGTAACTCCAGGTTACTGCCCAACGTCATTTGCGTGTCCCCATTGGCCACTCCTTTAAAAGGAACCGTTAATCTGACGTTACTAAATACCCCGGTTTCAAGAACATCAGCATTATGTGATCCAACAAACAACCCGACATACACTTCATCGCCGAGATCAATATTGGAAATAGTGTCGGTCATAAAGGGTTCCCCGTAAATCGCCGCACGCATGATATATTGATTTCCCCTGCGCTCCAGCTCGATGATATTCGCCTTTGTTAATTTTGATTTGATTTCTTCGGTCTGAGCTCCGGCCGTTCTGCGAAACTGAAGGGACGTCAGCCCGTCTCCGTGCTCCACCGTGTTGACATGCGCAGAGTTCCCGTCGAGTGATTTACGCACCATGACTCCTACTTTTCTATGATAATTTACCCAGGTGCCCAGAAATTCAGCCCTCGTTGAGATGATAAAATCTCCCTTCATTTTTTTCCAGACAAATTGAAATTCATCATGGTCAGCCCAGACGTTGTACCCGGCCCCGGAGATCACATACTGACCGGTCTCGGGAATAAACGTGGCTGATCCCGGTTTTACATTGGTTCCGACATCGGTGTGGGATTCAAAGATACCTACCGGATTTTGTTGACCATAAGCCACAAAAGAAAACACGAACAGGATGATGGCAAGCAGCGTCTTCATGTGAAAAAATTAAAAAATGGTGATAAATTTATGGCCCGGTGAATTTATATTCGAATAAAGGGAAGATACGTTTTGAAGCTACTTCAATACTACTTCAGCCCAAAAAATAAAGGTAGACGGCCTGAACATGCTACATCATCACTACATCAAAAAAGATTTTTAAACGGAGAAAAGCATACAACATGATCGCAGTGGCCCTGTTTTGTTTTTATTATGCTCATTCCCCTTACATTTGGCTCAGATTGTTTGCGGATGAAAGCGATACTCATTCTTTCTCTTGTCTTTCGGGTGGGTTTACTGCAAGCCCAGAATCCAATTGGGATACCTGACATCATAAACTACTACAAAAGCGCGTACAGCGCCGGGGCAGAAAACCGCAGCATTTTAGAAGACCAGAACGGGATCATGTATTTTGCCAACCTGGAAGGGTTACTCAGTTTTGACGGATCCTCCTGGAAATTATACTCCCTGCCAAATAAAACAATCGTACGCGCGATCGCCATGGGGAAAGACAACCGGATCTATGCAGGCGGACAGGATGATTTTGGATATTTCAGTCCGGACAAAAACGGGAAAATGTTCTTTACCTCACTTAAGACTCTGTTATCCAAAAAGGACTATACATTCACCGATATATGGAATATCGTAACGCTGGGTAATGATGTGTTTTTTCGATCCAAGGAAAGGATCTTTCAATATAACGGCTATTCCATAACAGCATATTCCGCTCCCACAGAATGGGCGTTTTTAGGTGTGGCAAATAATACCCTCATAGCCCAGGACCTCCAAAACGGCCTCATGAAGTTCAACAACGGACTCTGGACGAACTACCTGGAGAACGTTCCCCTGCCGGCTGGTTTCACGGTCTCATCCATGTTTTCTTTTGGCAGTGACAGCAGCTTTCTGACTACCATTACATCGGGATTTTATGTACTTTATAAGGATAAGCTCACACCGTTCCGATTCGCAGGTTTCAATCCTTTACAAAATCAGCGCATCCTGACGGCCATTCCTGTTACCCGTGACTGGATTGCTGTGGGAACCAATATGAACGGATGTTATATCGTAAATAAAAAGGGAGAAATTATCCAGAATCTCTCCCGTAAGGAAGGTTTGCAGATAAATAATATCCTGACGCTGTTCCTTGACAAGGACAACAATCTGTGGCTGGGGCTCGACGACGGGATCGATTTTATTGCATACAACAACGCCATCAAACATATTTATCCTGAGAAGCTGAATGAAGGGAAAGGATATACATCCCTGATTTACCAGGATGCTTTGTATGTGGGCACTTCCAATGGTTTTTATAAAGTTCCGCTGAATGGAAAAACAGATCTGAGTTTTGTAAATGGTGACTTTACCCCATTGCCCTATTCGAAAGGTTCTTCCTGGTGTCTGACCAACATCAACGGAGAATTATTATTCGGATATCACGATGGCGCTTATGTTTTACACAACGGACAAACGGAAACACTAAATTCATCGGTGGGATTTCATTGTTTTCTTCCTTTTTACAATGTACTTCCCTCAAAACTGGTCCTGGCCGGAAATGAATCCGGACTGGACATATTGGAATGGGATAAAAATCATTTTATTTCAAAAGGCAATATTCCTGGTTTTGGTGAATATTCACAGTTCGTTGCCATTGACAATAACAGCAGCATCTGGGTCGGTCATCCTTACAGGGGAATTTATAAAATTGACCCGCGGCCTAGTATGCCTGCCACCGTTCGATTGTATGCGGAGGATCAGGGTTTGCCCTCTTCCGTAAAAAATCAATTGTTCAAGGTCCTGAACAGGATCGTTGTCGCTACTGAAAAAGGTATTTACGAATATGATGCAAAATCAGACCGCTTCGAGCTGTCCCCTTATTTCCTGGAATTTTTTGGGACGCGTAATATCCGATATCTCAAAGAAGACGTGTCGGGAAATATCTGGTTCGTGGAAGATAAAAATCTGGGGGTTCTGGACTTCTCCTGGAAACAACCGAAAATCATCTATTTTCCAGAGCTCAATGGGAAAATGGTTGGTGGCGATGAAAATGTTTATCCATACAATAATTCGAATATCCTGGTTGGTTCGGAAAAGGGGTTTTATCATATCAACTACGAAGCATACAAAAAAAACCGTTATGGACTTGATGTCATGATCAGTTCGGTTACGGCTTTTGGAAACCGCGACAGCCTTTTGTTTGGCGGTTATTTTACCCAGGTCAACCAGCCCATGATACAACCTGAGAAATCTGTGCCGAGTGTTGGCAGCAATATGAATTCTCTGCATTTCGAATATTCGGCGCCCATATATGCACAGCAATCCAATGTGCAGTATAGTTATCTGCTGAATGGATTTGATACGTACTGGTCAGAATGGTCCAAAAAATCGGAGAAAGATTATACCAACCTGCCGCCCGGAACATATCAATTCCAGGTGAAGGCGAAAAATAACCTGGGCAACGAATCATCGGTCAAGATTTATAAGTTTATCGTGCTGCCCCCATGGTACCAGTCCACATGGGCTTATGTCACGTACATATTTATTTTACTGGGGATCATTTACCTGATATTCCGCTGGCAGAAACAACTATTTATTGAGCAACAACAGAAATATGAGGAAGAACAAAAACGATTAACCTATCTGCATGAACTGGAACTCGAAAAATCCGAGAAGGAAATAGTAAAACTGCGGAATGAAAAACTGGAAGCGGATATTGCATTTAAAAATACGGAACTCGCGTCCACAGCCATGCACCTGGTGCAAAAGGGCGAACTACTTGGAAATATCAAAGATGAAATGAGCCGGATCAAAAAAAATGCAAATGGCCATGCAGCGCCTGACGAGTTTAAAAAGATCATGCGTATTCTGAGCGAAGAAAATAAAATGGACAAGGACTGGGAGCAATTCGCCCAGCATTTTGACCACGTACACAGTGATTTCCTTAGCAACATTAAATCCCGTTATACTACCCTCAGCCCGCACGAATTAAAACTCTGTGCATACTTAAGAATGAACCTGTCCAGCAAGGAAATTGCCCAACTCGAGAGCATATCCGTTCGTGGTGTCGAAATCGGCAGATACCGGTTGAGGAAAAAATTAAAAATCAGCACAGAAACGAACCTGTTTGATTTTCTGCTGAACTTTTCTTCACCCGACGCTAAGGTAAAAGTATAGCTGAATAGCTTAAACCAGGTTTGCTTTGATGTATTTTATACTTTGCGAAATGCTGTCGAACGGTGAACCGGGGCATTTATCCTGTTCAACAAAGAAATACTTCATGCCTGCCTCGTTCTTATGCTGGAATATTGTTTTGAAGTCAATAATACCATTGCCTACTTCAGCAAAAGCCTGATCAGCTTCCTTCGACATATCCTTTACATGCCATAGTGGAAACCGTCCTGGATGTTTCTGAAATAAAGCCAGTGGATCCTGTCCTGCTTTTTTTATCCAATACAGATCCACTTCCATTTTCACCAGGTCCTTATCCGTTTTGTCAAGCAAAATATCGTACGGGAATACGTCACCCTGTTTTTCAAATTCAAAATTATGGTTGTGATAGCAAAATTGAATTCCCGCTTTTTTACAGGTTTCTGCTGCCGTGTTGAATTCATCCGCCAGTTTTTTATAGTGATCCAGGTTGCCGCGTTCCTGATCCGACAAATAAGCGCATACCATATATTTGAGTCCGACCGAAGCGGCATCATCCACTGCTTTCTGCCAGTCATGCAGAATAGTTCCATTCACGGGTGCGCCATGATCCATTTCCTCTCCAAGCCGGTAGTGCCCGCTCAGGGCCACGAGGCCATTATCTTTCAATGCTTTTTTGTACGTGGCGGCATCCATGCCATAGAATTTCTCTGACCCGGTGTATGTGGCATTTTCAACAGAATTATATCCGATTTGTGCAACGTGCGCCAGGGTTCCCAGGGGATCCTTTCCCATGGCGTCTCGAACCGTGTATAGTTGCAGTCCTATCAGGGGAGCTGCCGCAAAGGTATTTAGGGGTCCTTTTACAAATACAGCGGCTGATAAAGCAGAGGCAGATTTAATAAAAACTCTTCTGGATGTCATAATTTGAGATTTAGCTGAGCAATCGGTTTTCGTTTATAAATGTAGGACCTTTAAAACAAATTCCATTTTTTGGGCTACATCTGAACTACTTCATAGCTCAAATCAGCCACAACTTCATCCGTAGTACTACATCAATCCTACGTCAATAAGAACTAAATCAATTTGTACTGACGCCATTTTTTCAAAAATTATTACCTTTTACGAGGCTAAGCCATATTGAAACACGTAAATCCTAAAGAATGAAAGCCTGCCTGCTCGTTGTTTTTAGCATGATCTTATTTACTGCTATGGGAAATGAAAATCTGAATATCCGTTTGCGGATTCCATTTTCAAGTGATCATCCCAGTCTGCCGATTGGTTCGCCTGCACCCGGTTTCTCCCTTCCCGGAACCGACGGAAAAACTTATTCGCTCGCATCATTCAGTAAGGCCGACGTCCTGGTCATTGTATTTACCTGCAATCATTGTCCGACGGCCCAGGCTTATGAGGATCGCGTCATACAACTCACCAAAGATTATGAATCAAAAAAAGTTTCAGTCGTTGCCATCATGCCAAACGATCCGACTTCCATTAACCTGGATGAGCTGGGGTATACGGATATGGGCGATTCGTTTGAAGAAATGAAACTGAGGGCAAAAGAAAAAAAATTCAATTTCCCCTATCTCTATGATGGAGAGAATGAAAAAGTGTCCCTGGCTTATGGCCCAATTGCCACCCCGCATGTTTTTATTTTTGACAGCAAAAGAATACTGCGCTATAGCGGCAGGATCGACGATATGGAAAAACCAACCAAGACGCCAACAATGCAGGATGCCCGTAATGCCATCGACGAATTGCTGGCAGGCAAAACGGTATCTGTACCCACCACAAAGGTTTTCGGATGTAGTATCAAGTGGGCCGAAAAAAGTAATTGGATAGATAAGGCGAAGGAAGCCTGGGCAAAGGAGCCGGTTTCCATCGATACCATTAACGACGGAGCCATCCGGGAACTCGTACAAAATCACACAGATAAACTCCTGCTGATCAATGTATGGGCAACCTGGTGCGGACCCTGCGTAACTGAATTCCCGGAATTTGTCAGCATGAACCGGATGTACCGCAAACGTGATTTTGAGTTCATCAGTATCAGCGCGGACGAGTTGGGGAAAAAGGACAAAGCCCTTCAATTTTTACAAAACCAACAGGCTTCTGTAAAAAATTATATTTTTTCAGGGGACAGCAAATACAAACTGATTGAAGCCATTGATCCGAAATGGCCGGGTGCCCTGCCTTACACCATGCTGGTTGAACCCGGTGGCAAGATTGTTTTTGCAAAAGAGGGCATCATTGATCCCGCGGAACTGAAAAAAGCCATCGTTGAGAATCATTATATCGGGAGATACTATTAATTGTTAATTGATAATTGTTAATTGATAATGACGAATGGGACCTGCACGATGAGACGCAGATTTTCAAAATCCCATTAACAATTAACCATTAACAATTATCAATTATGCTCCCGGTGTTCCCAACAATTTATACAGCTCGTCGAGTTTGGGTGAAAGGATGATATCCGTTCTGCGGTTTTGTGTTCTGCCTTCTGGTGTGCTATTGGATTCGACGGGATCATACTGACTTTGGCCCGAAGCCACCAGTCTGACGGGATCCACCTGGTAGATTTTGGTCAACACGCGGACAATCGAAACAGCCCTTGCCGTGCTCAGCGCCCAGTTGTCGGGATACATATTGCTCCTAATGGGAATCGAATCCGTATGACCTTCGGTCTCCACATTGATATCCGGATTTGAATTCAACACAGCGGCCAGTTTTCCCAATGCCTGAACACCTTTAGGATTAACGGTTGCACTTCCGGATGGGAACAACAGACCCTCCTGAAGACTAACATATACTTTCCCATTTTTTATGGAAACAGTCAGTTCTTTGGAAGTAAACCCTACAAGAGCGTCTGTCATTTTTTTGCGGATATCTTCGATGGCTTTTTTCTGTTGATCCATCATAGCCTGCAACTGCACGAGTCTTTCCTGCTGAGCCGCAAGTTGTGAAGTTTTATTGGCGGCATCGGTGGAATATTGACCAGCCTTATACGCAAGGTCGCTGATCTGTTTGTCCTGACCGGCTATCTTGCTTTTCATTTGTTCAATGGAAGATTGCAGCGTGCTTACCTTGCTTGCCAGCAGGGCGCTGTCGCTTCTCGCAGACTGCAAAGCCTGCTGGGAAGCCTGGAACTTGCTGTTGGAAACACAGGATCCCAGGAACAGGGTGCCTGCTAATAGTAACAGACCGAAATTCTTAATTTTCATGTGATTATTCATTTAGTTGATAATGCAAAAAACAGACCAGTCGATTTAAATGGCCCCAAAGCCTTCAATTCCAATTTTTCAAAAATGTCCCAAATTCTCTACATTCTGTACATTCTTTATATTCTCTGCATAATCTACATTTTCCGTATCTACCAAAATACCGTATAAAGTGCCGCCAGAATCCCCATGATAATGACAGAACCCAATATAAATGCAGATGAAACGGCGAAATCTTTTTTGTCGACGACAATGGTATGGGAAGCCTGCAATACAGCCGGTTTTGACAAACTCATCACTACCATGATCAGCACGATGATCACAAAATCAATCGTCATCCTATCAAGGAACGGATAATCAGGAAAAGCGCCTTTTGTCCAAACAGGCAAAAATTTCAAAACAGTTGAAACCGGTATCGTCAGCAGGCTGCCTGCCAGCGCAGCAGTTGCCGTTGTCCTTTTCCAGAAAAACCCGAGTAAAAAAATGGCCAGTACACCCGGAGAAATAAAGCCGACGTATTCCTGGATAAACTGGTAAGCCTGGTCAAGACTTTTCAAAGCAGGCGAGATAAGCGCCGCAATGCCCATGGATACGATCACAACCCATTTGCCTATGCCAACCAGTTGTTTTTCAGAGGCATTTTTACGGAAGTATTTTTTATAGATATCAAGTGAAAAAATAGTCGATATGCTGTTGGCCTTGCCCGCCAGCGATGCCACCACAGCCGCTGTCAATGCCGCGAATGCAACCCCTTTTAACCCCGCGGGTAGCAGATTCATCAATGTCGGATATGCCCGGTCTGGTTTAATGGCTCCATCCGGCATCATTTCCCGCTGGAACAATCCATTTTTGTGCAAAACAAACATGGCTATACCCGGTAACACGACGATCACCGGCACTAGTAATTTTAAAAATGCAGCAAACAGCAGTCCGCTCCGCGCAGTTTTCAGGTTCGCACCCAATGCCCGTTGTATAATATACTGGTTACATCCCCAATAGGCCAGATTATTAATCCACATGCCCCCGATAATGACCGAAAGACCCGGAAGTTCCCGATAGTATGGATCTCCTTTATGAAAGATCATATGAAAATGGTCCGGTGCTTCTTTACGCAAAATGGACAATCCTTTCAGTACATTATTTCCAAAACCAAAATGGGAAGAAAGCAGCGTCAGCGCCAGGTATGTGGTAACTAATCCGCCCACGATCAGGACGAATACCTGTATGACGTCGGTATAACCAATCACTTTCATACCTCCGAGTGTCACGATGATCGAAAAAACCGAGAGTCCGGCAATGCTCCATCCGAAGGACACGTTCGATATGGAAGCGATGGCGGTGGCGCCGAGGTAAATGATGGAAGTAAGATTTACAAATACATACACGAGCAACCAAAAAACCGCCATCAGCGTACTGACCTGCTGGTTATACCGCCTTGCGAGGAACTGCGGCATCGTGAAAATTTTATTTCTCAGGTAGATCGGGAGAATAAATACCGCTACGATGATCAGCGTGGCGGCCGCCATCCATTCATAGGTTGAAATTGCCAACCCCAGCGCATACGCTGAGCCGGACATACCGATAAAATGTTCTGCTGAAATGTTGGAAGCGATCAGAGAAGCGCCAATGGCCCACCAGGTCAGTGAACCTTCAGCAAGAAAAAAATCTTTCGAATCCGTAGTTACTGATTTCTTCCTGCGATAGACATAATAACCATAGGCGGAGACAAATAAGAAATAAATAAAAAATACCAGGTAGTCTTCGCTCTGTAATGTATGCACAGGTAATGGTTCTCCGGTTCAGCCCGGTAAGCAGGTTAGAATTTAAGCGTGGCTGGCAAATACTTGTTGACCAGGTCAGTATAGTACGGCTTGAGCTTTGTCCAGTCCGGTGGCTCGGGATTCTTTGAATAGAGATCATATGGATTGAAGAGTTTCACCCATTTCAACATTTCCCTGTCGTGGTCATCCAGCAGGTAATCGTAAGCGCCCTCCCGGTGCCAGGCATAAAAGGAATGATATCGCAACATATATAAAGCGGGCTCGGGTAAAGAATCCTTCATCATCTGGAATATATATTCATCATGACCCCATGACATCGTCACATTCCTCAATCCGCAATGCTGTTTGTATATCCCCAGACTGGTATTATATACCGGATTTTTTGAATCCGGGTTATTATCGAAGAATTGCGGGTAGACCACTTTATCAGAGTGCGAACAGCCTACAGGAAATGTATCCCCGACAACCGCCCATTGCGGTTCTCCGAAGAGACAAAGCACCTTTCCCATATCATGCATCAGTCCTACCAGCACCATCCAGTCGGGATGCCCGTCGGCACGGATAGCTTCCGCAGTCTGCAGCAGATGCTGAAACTGGTCAAGATCGGTATCGGGATCGGAATCATCCACGAGTTGATTCAAAAACTGAAAAGCATCCCAAACGGGCATTTCCCGTTTTGTGAATGGCAGATATTCGCCTCTTTTGCCCTGTACAAAATCTACGGTCTGATAAGTATGGTTCAGCCGGTAGAATTCCTTCACCGTGTCCCGGACCGGTGTCTCATAATTCCGGAATGCCTCTTTTTCTTTTGGTTCCCGGGGTGAATCCTGCTCCGGGTATCTTTTCAATACGTCCTCTTCCCATTCATCTAGGTTGTCCAGGGGAGCGATTTCGGTTTGTGTAAAAGTTTTCTGATTTGACATGGCAGGCAATTTATTGAATTTACAAAAACTTCCACTGATGTCAAATAAAATTCCTGTTGTAACTAAGGAATAATAATTTTGTCATCCATCCAAAAATCAGCAATATGAAAAAGATACTCTCCTGCTTTTTGTTTTTATTCCCCGCATTCCTGGTCTCACAGGCACAAAAGCACAAACTCACACAGATATGGGCCACCGATGCCGTGGTGAACACGCCCGAATCGGTTCTTCCTGATCTGAAAAATAACATGCTTTATGTGTCTCTTATAGATGGCGGTCCCTGGGATGTGGACGGAAAAGGTGGTATCGGTCATATGACCAATATGGGGACGAATTACGATTCAACCTGGATAACCGGCCTGAATGCA
>Ga0066787_10000135_pt1 | contig 10686 bp, 6 predicted proteins | sample OrgsoiDNA2013047_FD_70942 | JGI IMG/M metagenome (GOLD analysis project Ga0066787, IMG submission 70942) | Permafrost soil microbial communities from the Arctic, to analyse light accelerated degradation of dissolved organic matter (DOM) -... | ecosystem: Environmental > Terrestrial > Soil >...
CTGTTGGCTTATAGGCACCGTGAAACTGGATATGCAAATGATGAGCGGCTGCTTTTTCAAGAATTTCAGTTTGAATATTAACCATCTCCTGGTCATCCCGGTCTAGGAAATCAACCATCAGCCCGGATAGTCCCCATTTTTCAAACAAACTGAATGCACTGTCCAGTTTCGGATACAGCGCTTTCCAGTGAACCCAGACCCGAACGCCAACACCTTTGCTGTGGGCATAATCACAAACCTCTTTCATATCCAGCCCCGGCACCGGTTTAAGGACATCGCTATGCGGTCCCGGCATAAAGCTTATCCCGTCATCCTGGTACCACTGATGCAGCCCGTATTCAACTACAGAATGATATTCAATTTTCGATCGTGCACAAAAATCAATGTAGTATTGCTGCGTGACAAAATTATTTCCGGGTGCATTCAATGTATCTGCCGTAACATTTCCATTCCACCAGGGAAATGTTGTTTTACCAGGTTTTAGCCAGCTGATATCTCTGACCCGGGTCGGCGGAGCGAGATCCGTAATCAGGTTGGTCTCCAAAAATCGTCCGGGCCGGTTACTGATTAGCACTACACGCCAGGGGCTCGTGTGCGGCAATGACCCGATCACGGCATATTCAGCATGTGAAGGAAGCGGGGACAGGTTAGAGACGAGTCCGGTCTGCGTTTTCATCAGGTACATACCTGCATAATCCAATAAAGCGGCTTCTGTGACGGCCAGGTAAATGCTGTCGGGAAATGCGAGAAATACCGGCATATCCATCAGGCTGTCTTTTGGCAGGTCCCGATACAGACGATGCAGATAATTACCCTCATGAGAACTGAAATAGTCGGGCAACACCAGGGCATGCACACCGGGATTACCGGTGATCTGAAACCCTGATTTTTCCTGCCTCAGGAACAGGGAGTCTCCGTGATCTCGGGGAAACTGGTATCGAAACGCCAAACCGTCGTCAAAAGCACGAACCTGTAAAATCACTTTCCTGAAAGGCTTATTCGTTTCTCCGAGAAAAATACTGACCTGATGAAAGAAATCTTTCACCTGGCTTGACCTGCCGGTCATGAGTGTATATTGCTCCAGGGAATCAAGCCTGACTACTTTTTCCAGCCGCACACCCTGACTCAGCGAGTCGGTTCTGAACACCAGGTCTACGGTCGAAAAATCAATCAGAAGTCTGTCATGATAAAAAATACGGTAACCAGCCTGCCCGTTGCGAATGTCAAATTCATACCGGATCTTTTTATCCGGGCTCAGCAATGATACCGGCATTCGCTGATAAGCAAAACCGGTCAGGGAAAAACAGAATAGTCCAAAAGATGAAATAAATATCTTTAATCTTCGACGCATAATTTCCCTGGGATAAGAAAATATTTATTTCCCGCAATTCAACATCCGGCAAATTCCAGTGTAGAAATTCAGGGCCTCTTCGCAATTTCCCTGATCGGGCATAAATTTTTATTTTAAAGTTATACATTAAATTGCAAGATGAACGTCCAGATGGAGACCGGTTGGAAAAAGGTTTTGGAATCAGAATTCAGCAAACCATATTTTTTACAAATCGTTCATTTTCTTAAAACAGAAAAAAATATCGGGAAAACGATATACCCGCCGGGCAGCCAGATTTTTAACGCATTTGACACGAGCCCGTTTGAAACAACAAAACTTGTTTTACTCGGGCAGGATCCTTATCACGGTCCCGGTCAGGCGCACGGGCTTAGTTTTTCAGTAGCTGATGGAATAAGGCCTCCGCCATCGCTTCAGAATATCTTTAAAGAATTGAATACCGATACCGGGATGACAATCCCCGGTACGGGCAACCTGACTTCCTGGGCTCGCCAGGGCATGTTACTGCTGAATGCATATCTTACGGTTGAAGCCGGAATGCCTATGAGCCATTCGCAGATCGGGTGGGGAATTTTCACGGATATGGTTATCCAAAAACTTTCTGAGCAGAAACAGCATCTCGTGTTCCTTCTTTGGGGAAAATTTGCACAGGAGAAACAATCGCTGATCGATGAAACCAGGCACCTCGTTCTGAAGGCCGCCCATCCTTCTCCCTTTTCTGCAGACAAGGGGTTTTTCGGCTGCCGGCATTTTTCAAAGGCCAACAACTATCTTATGAAGAACGGAACCGATCCGGTTGACTGGAAACTATCATCAAACAACTAAACATCATTTGCAAATCTTTAAAAATATTTTTGGAAGGATCTGGGCAGCATGGGGCGCCATTGTTTTTGTAGCCACCATGCTTATTTTTTTGATTCCGTTTTTTCTTTTTATTTATTTTCAGAAAGAACCAAAAAAAACAAACCGGTTTATCAGCTTCTCGAGGATCTGGATGGATATTTTCCTGGGCCTGGTTGGATGTCCTTTAAAAATCAGCGGACGCGAATACTTTAAAAAAGGGAAAACCTATATCGTAGTTTGTAATCACAACGCCCTGATCGACGTTCCCGTTTCTTCTCCCGGCATTCCTGGTGGAAATAAAACCATTGCGAAAGCCGAAATGGCTAGGATTCCCCTGTTCGGGCTTATTTATAAAACGGGCAGTATCCTCGTGGACAGAAAGAGTGGAAAAAGCCGCCGCGAAAGTTTTACAAAGATGAAGGAGGTATTGGATATGGGTTTGCATATGTGTATATATCCGGAAGGGACGAGAAATGTTTCGAATGCACCCATCAAACCATTTCATGATGGCGCATTCCGGCTCGCGGTCAGCAACAGGAATGCGATCATTCCCATGATCATATTCAACAGCCGGAAAGCAAACCCCTCCGATAAAGCCTTTTACCTGATGCCCGTTAAACTATATATGCATTTCTTGCCGGAAGTAGAAGTAAAACCCGAGGAAACCGTTGACCAGCTGAAAGAAAGAGTGTTTGATCTGATGAAGAATCACATCATACAGAATCAATAAAAACTGCGGGTGCGGTTAATACGCAGGTCGCGCAAAATGGCGGATTTTGGATTGATGGTGATATTGAAAGAACGATAATATCCTACAGGAGTTACATTGATCGACAACTGCCAGCAGTGCATATCCCGGGAAAGAAAAGTAGTAAGACTGTTCAACTGCAGATTCTTGACATCATAATAGCAGTTGAAACCCATCTTCCATTTTTCAGTCAGGTTGAAATCTCCATTTAAAATCAGGGAAGAATTTACGGTACTCACGTAATGAGTGACGGCAAAATTAGTAGAATAGTTAAAGGCAAATGAAACATTGAGGGACCATGTCACATTGAAATCCACGAATTCGCCCGGGTTTTTCCTCATATAATCTAATTGTAACTGCAGGTCTTCATCTGTCATGGGCGTTTGATTTTCTTCCAGATATTTTTTGTCCTCCTCGGCTTTTTTGGCATCCTTTGGCTTGCTTTTAAATGACGTGGACAGAGAAATGCTGGCGCTGGTTATTTTACCGATTTTAAATCCCTTTCCCTGCAACGCATAGACGTTTTTGGCTATTCCGAGAGAATCGTGCTGGTAGGGATCCAGATTACCATTCATTGAAAAGATGACCGTTTTGAAAAGCGTGCTTCTCAGATATAAATTAATATTGCTCAGTTTGAATGAATCGGCGAGATAGTTATAACTACCGGTAAAGCCGAATCCATCTATCAGTTTTACTTTTTCATTCGCCCCGGTACTGGTATCTGTTTTTGACCGGACTTTCATTTCTATATTATTATCCACACCAAAACCGATGCCACCAAATGTGCCCTGTCCGAATGCAGAATATACGTTTCCGTTAAACTGGTTTATGTTTTGTTTATTTCCTTGCACGGTATATTGTAAGTATTGGTAATACCCTTTTGAAAGATCCGGCGAATAGGAAAAACTGATCGTCGGTCGAATCGTGTGGCGGATCCCGAGTATTTTGCTGTTCTTGCCAAAATGTTGAAAGGTTCCGTAGAGGGCCGTACTCAAACCCAGTGAGAAGCTGAGCGAGTTGGCCAGGTAAACACCTTTCTGGGAAGTCGTATCCAGCTTCTGTGCCGGGCCATCCCATTGGTAAAAATACTTGGTATTCAATATCCTGTTTTGATAGTTAATGCCCGGCGAAATTTGCAAAAAACCCAGTTGCGGGAGCGTCAAAGTGATCGGTATATTGTTCTGGGCGCCATACTTAAATGTATCCAGTAAATGATGAAAGCTGAAAAGGGAATCGTAGAAACTGGTCAGCCCGGATACATTGGTATTCAGGCCGATTCCCAATTTCTGATACCATTTGGGGATTCCCACAAAATCCTTTGGCGCGAACGGATACACGGTAATCGCAGTGAAACCGACAGAAGGCGCGTTAATACTCACCAGACCGGTCAGGTTATCCTGGTTATGGTTCCCGTTGACAGTCAGGTTATATTTTCCATCTCCAAAGGTTTTTGAAAAGGCGATGGACGAATTGATCTGATTGTTATAGATAGCCGTCGGATTCGTGGTGACGTAGTTATTGAATTTCGTGGATTGGTAATTAACGTTTGCAGAAAAATTCTGACCGGGATGGGCCTTACTGTCAACAACATGCGCCCATTGCAGGCTATAGGTTTTGTTCTCATCGTATGGATCTTTGCCGGTGTTGCTTAAGATCTTGGAATCCTGATAGGTAAAACTTAAATGTCCGCTATAACGGTAACGGACCCTGTATTCCGGCAAAATATAGAGATTATACCCCCCATACGAATAAAGGTTGGCTTTTACAGCGACGTCAAAATTATCATTCAGCACTTTATAATAACCAACGCCATCTATTCCGAGGCCATATTGGGAACTCACGTCGAAGGTGGGGGGAAGGAACCCGGAATGCCTGCCCTGTGAAATGGGGAAATATCCAAAAGGAATATAGATTGGAAGGGGCACTCCTTCAAATTCTGGGTGCACCGGGCCGGTGATGGCCATTTTTTTATTGATCAGTTTCATTCTGTTAGTCCGGAATGCGAAATGCGGCGTATCCAGGTCGCATGTGGTAAACCGGCCATGAAAAGCATAATAGTCACTCTTGGATATTTTTTTCATCTTCTCTCCCATCACATACATTTCACCGCTCTGGGTAAATGTATTGATCGTAATTCCTTTCTGTGTCTTCATATTGAACACCATGGAATCAGACTCCATTTTCGATTCAGCCTGTGTCATCTTGGGCCTCCCGACCATGGCGCCGGCCGTGTCCCTGGCATAAGTGGCGATAAGCAGGTTTTTCGACTGATCCATCCGGATATTATAGGCATCCAGGTCGATGTCCTTGTATTTCGTATTCGCCTTGTTGTACAGCGTGATATTTTTTGTGGGCACATCGAGTACAACGGAATCCTGCGCACTGTAAGCAATCGGCGCGTCAATGGAATCCTTGGACACCTTGATGTGGAATGTGTCTATTTGCTGACGTACACTGTCGGAATGAAAAGGAAGGGTATCCAATGCTGAAGAGTCCCGGATGAGAGAGTCTTTTGCAATATTTATATTTTTATTTGGAATGGTATCGGTGGCGATATAGGACTGCAGACTGTGATTATTGTAGTAACGGGCTGAACTGTTAACAGTTATACAAAAGAATAGCAAGGTTAAAATCAGTGTGGAAACGTATTTTAAACTAATTTTGCCCCCGTTATTCATACTATACAATGGTACAAAAATAGGAGTATCCTATCTAAGAAATTGTGAAGATTAACATCTTGACAGTCAAAAAGAAAAGTATGCTGAGATCATTATCTGTCAGGGTCGTTTCCACTTTTATTTTTTTCACGTTCTCTTCTTTTTATTCTGTTCATTCCCCCTCCGCACTGAAAATTCGCACCATCGTACTGGATCCCGGTCATAGCCCCTGCGACCAGGGAACAAAGGGACTTATCTCGGCGGAAAAAGATGTCACCCTGGACATTTCTCTGAAACTCGGCGAATCCATTAAAACAAATTTTCCCGGAATCAAAGTCGTGTTTACCAGAACGACGGACGCCTGCGTCAACAATGCAACCAATCTTCACGACGATCTGCACGGGCGGGCACAGATTGCCAACCAGGCAAAAGGTGACCTGTTCATCAGCATCCATTGTAATGCAACACGGCAGCCAGCCGGCGGCTATTATGAAAAAAGAGTGATCGGACATAAAAAAAAGCTCGTGTATGTGGGCAAAGGATCCAAGAAACATAAAAAATGGGTTAATGCACCCATCTATGAATCTTACTGGGTGAAAAATACCCGTGTGGGTACTGAAACATATATCTGGAAAGCGGACAGAAATACAAAAAAAGGGGATGCCATTAATGAGCGGGATGAAAGTGGCGAGGACGTCACCGACAGTGCCGCGGAAGAAGCCTTTGACCTCAGTTCACCGGAAGCCCGCATGCGCGCTCAATTGTACGAGAAAAAATATTTCGATAACAGTGCATTGTTTGCCACGATGGTAGAAGAATCTTTTGCAGCTGCAGGCAGGCAGAGCTACGGCGTTAAACAACGCGATGTGGGCATCCAGGTACTCCAGGCAACGGGCATGCCCAGCGTATTGATTGAAGTGGGCTTTTTAAGCAATAAGGAAGAAGAAGAATACCTGAATAGTGACAAGGGACAGAATGAAGTTGTGCAAAATATTATTGATGCCCTTGGCCGTTATAAAAGCCAGGTAGAGGGCGGCGCCGTTCTCCCACCGCCTTCCGTGGATACGATTCCTAAATAGAGTAAATAATGACGGAAACAGGGAACGATCTTTTTCATTAGGTTTGTAATACAGTAGCAGGATGGCCGGAGATTTCTAAATTAAATTTTGAATGAAAATTACCAACGAAACAAAAATAGGCGCACTCACATCCATTGCCATCGCGCTGCTCATTCTCGGATTCAACTACCTGAAAGGAAAGGATCTTTTTGAACACAGTAAAAAAATCTTTGCCATTTTCAGGAATGTGGAAGGATTGGAGCTTTCAAATTCAGTTGCCATTAAAGGATTGGAAGTGGGAACCATATATGCCATCGGGGCGACAGACAAGAATCTGGATGGCATTCTGGTGACCATCAGCATGAAAAAAGACGTGAACATTCCAAAAAATTCGGTTGCCGTTATCAATTCCGGACTCATCAATTCTTCCAATATCATCATCCAGAAAGGAGATGCAACAGATTATATGCAGGACGGGGATACGCTCCAGACGATCGACAAAGGCAGTATTTTGTCCGAAGTGCAGGGCAGTATCAATCCTGTGTTGAAAAGCCTGAATAAGACCCTTCATTCCCTGGATTCCCTGATTGTTCAAGTGAGCAGTCTCTTCAACCCGGATGTCAAAAATAATTTCACCTCGATCATTGGTAACCTGGCGAGATCCACCGCCTCCCTGCAGAGTATGCTGAATGAAAGGACCAGTTCACTGGCTCATTCCATGGTTCATCTGGACAGCTTTACCAACAACCTGGCAAATAATAATCAACGGATCACTGCAACGCTCGACAACCTCGAAAAAACAACCGCGAAGCTCTCCAATGCAAAAATTGACGAGACCCTGGAGAGCGCACAGTCTGCCATGAATTCCTTAAAAGACGCAATAAATAAAGTCAACAGCACCAACGGCACGGCAGGCCTGCTACTAAACGACAAGAAATTATACCAGAATCTGGAAAGCACTACCCGCAGCCTGAACATTCTGCTGGACGATCTCCGGATGCATCCAAAACGCTATGTGAATATTTCTGTTTTTGGGAGCAAGGATAAAAAGGGCCCGCTGATGAATCCCCTGAACGACACCACCGCCAATTCGCCAACTAAAAAGCAATGAAAAAACCGGCCTTCTTCCTGGCCACACTGGTATTTTGCATATCCGGACTTCAGTCGCTTGCACAAATCGCGGTCCCGTTTAAATCAAAAACAAGCGACAGTATCCATACTGTCTTTATCTGGCACTCGGATACCCTGCGTGATTTTCATAAGGATTCTGTTGCGATACAATCTCTCTTCGGTCATGTGAAGCTGCAGAGCGATAAAACTTTTTTTTATACCGACAGTCTCGCGATGAATCACAGCGATAATTTTATGGAAGCCTTCGGTAACGTGCATATCAACGACAAGGATTCAACAGATATCTATTCAGATTACATGAAATATTTTGTCGATACAAAAAATATCATATTTAAAAAAAATGTCACGTTGAAGAGCGGCAAGGGCACTCTAACAACCGAAGAGCTGCACTATGATATGAATCTGCACATTGGAAATTACTATAGCGGCGGGAAAGTGGTGAGCCAGAATACAATAGTAACCAGTAAGGAAGGGACTTACTATGCAGATAACAAGGATATCTATTTTAAAAAAAATGTCAAACTGAAGGATCCCGCCTACGACCTCACGGCGGATTCGCTTCTTTATAACTCCGAACAACAACTGGCGACATTCATCGCCGATACCTATATCATCGACAGCACCGGCCGGACAATAAAAACCCGGGAAGGCTTTTATGATCTCAAAAATCACCGGGCGCATTTTGGCAAACGGCCAACCATAACTGATAAGGGCGAAACCATTGTCGCCGATAGTATTCAGTTCGACGACAGCACGGGTCTTAGCACGGCCCGTGGAAACGCAGTCTTTAGAGACACCGTACAGAACCTGACGCTTGTTGCAAACCTGATGATTGCGAATAAAAAAGCAAATACTTTTCTCGCAACACAGCATCCCATCATCATTCTGAAACAGGATGTGGATTCCATTTATATAACAGGCGACACGGTGTATTCTTCCAATATCCCGGATTCCGTTTTAAAAACACCCGATTCCGTTCAGGGCATGCCCATTTTGCGGACCGCCATAAACCCAAACGACAGCAGTCTCCGCTATCTGCAGATATATCACCATGTAAGAATATTCTCAGATTCCCTGCAGGCGGTGGCCGACAGTGTGTATTACTCCGGACTGGATTCCATATTTCGACTTTTTATCAATCCCGTTGCATGGGCAAGCGGATACCAGGTAACCGGCGACACGATGTTTTTATATACAAAAAATAAACAGCCGGAACGGCTGTATGTTTTTGAAAACAGCCTGGTTGTCGGGAAAAGCAATACCAATATGTATAACCAGGTAAAAGGGAATACACTAAACGGGTATTTTAAGGGTGGCGTGATCGATTATATGCGATCCAAAGGAAGCGCCGAAGCGGTGTACTATATCAAGGACGACAGCATGGCCCTCGTGGGAGTAAACCGGGTAAACAAAGCAGATGTGATTGATATGATCTTTCTGAATAAGCAGTTGAATAAAGTGGTCCTTCGCCAGGATGCCGACGGGGTCATGTACCCGATAAAAAAAGTAAACTTAGATGAAATGAAACTGCGGAATTTTAAATGGCTCGATGAAAAACGACCCAGGACGAAAACCGAGTTGTTCGAAAAATAATCAGGGAACGGTCAAACGCACTTCACCAGACACCTGCATAATCAGTGCGGGAAAAATATATAAGAGATCAGGATCGCCGTTACAATAGCCGACAGATCGGCAAGCAATGATACCGGTATGGTATAGCGGACCTTGCTGATTCCGACTGAGCCGAAATACAAGGCAACAATATAAAAAGTTGAATCCGTCGTTCCCTGGAAGATGCAGGCGAGTTTACCCACGAATGAATCCGGTCCGTATTGCTGCATGGCCGTGATCATCATGCCCCGCCCCGCGGCTCCGCTGAGCGGACGCATTAAAGATGTGGGCAACGCAGGCACGAAATCCGTATTCACGCCAAGCAGGTGAAAAAAAGATCCGATCCCGCTAACTATAAAATCCAATACGCCGCAACTGCGCAATACACTGATAGAAACCAGCATCGCCACGAGATAAGGAATAATAGTGACGGCCACCTGAAACCCTTGTTTGGCGCCTTCTATAAATGATTCATATACATTGATACGCCTGACCAACCCGCCGACAATAAATACGATGAACAATAGCATGATCAGTCCATTGCTGAATATTTTTGAAAACGGGTCAATATAGCTGCTGTGAACGCGCAGAAAATAAACCAGCGCACCAATCAGTATCGATACGCCGCCTACCCAAAACAGGATCACCGGTTGAAATAAATTTATTTTCTGTTTTACGGCCACAACAGAAAGCGCTACCACCGTCGCTACAAAAGTGACGATCATACAGGGAATAAAAATGCTGGTGGGGTCAGTCGATTTGAGAATGGCTCGTTGCGCGATAATACTGACCGGGATAATGGTGAGTCCCGACGCATGCAACACCATAAACATGATCTGCGCATTGGAAGCCGTGTCCTTATCAGGATTGAGTTCCTGAAGGCTTTTCATGGCTTTTAAACCAAACGGAGTGGCCGCATTATCCAGACCCAGGAGGTTGGCTGAAAAGTTCATGACCATATGACCCATGGAAGGATGATTCTTTGGAACCTCCGGAAAAAGCTTATTAAAAAAAGGTCCGATGATGCGTGACAGAAAATTGATGGCTCCGGCTTTTTCTCCAATATTTAAAAAACCGAGAAACATGGCCAATATTCCGATCAGTCCGATGGCAATCTGCACACTCGTACCGGCGGTATCAAACACGCCATCCACCATCGTTTTAAAAATTTCCGTGTCGCCAAAAAAGATCAGCCGGACCAGCGCTGTTACAAAAGCTACGAGAAAGAAAATGATCCAAAGCAGGTTGAGGGCCATATCCGGAATTATGGGTTGAATATAAGTAAATAAA
>Ga0066787_10000136_pt1 | contig 10506 bp, 10 predicted proteins | sample OrgsoiDNA2013047_FD_70942 | JGI IMG/M metagenome (GOLD analysis project Ga0066787, IMG submission 70942) | Permafrost soil microbial communities from the Arctic, to analyse light accelerated degradation of dissolved organic matter (DOM) -... | ecosystem: Environmental > Terrestrial > Soil >...
TGCCAGACAAATTGAAAATACGTCGCATGAAAATCTCCATATCATTATTGGAATGGTAAAAGATAAGGAGATAAAAAACATTCTGCGCCATTTACCAAAAATGGCAAGTTATTATTTCACACGTGCACAGATTCCAAGGGCACTCTCCGAAATGGAACTCGCTTTACAAGCTACTGCTATCGGGTTGAAGGGGCAGAGCTTTTTAAATGTAAAACTGGCGCTCGAAAAAGTAGCATTGGCCGCAAGTCCGAAAGACCTGATCCTGATTTGCGGCAGTGTTTTCCTTGCCGGAGAAGTCAATCTCAAAGAGATTTCATTTTAGCCAATGCATAATATAAGGTTGTTACATGCATGCTCTGGATAATTTGGTTTTCAGCGAGTAGTTTTTTCACTTCATCCAGGCTAAACAGGTATACTTCTATTTCTTCATTATGATCCAGCTGTTGTTCTTTTTCATAACGGCCACCTGTAGCCAGAAACATATGCATCCAGTTGTTATTCGTAGAGGGGTTCGCTGAAGTTTTTCCAAGATATTCGTATTTGCTGAAACGATATCCTGTTTCTTCCATAAGTTCACGAGCAATCGCCATTTCAAGTGAGGTATCAGTTTCATCCACACAACCGCCCGGAATTTCATAACATACCAGATCCAGCGCATATCGATACTGACGCTCCATAATTATTTTCCCCTCTTCAGTTATGGCCACGGCTGCGACCCAGGTGGGAAATTCGTATACATAATAAGGATCAATGATTTTTCCTTCCGCTGTTTCACAAATATCCTTTCGCACCGTTCCCCAAATATCACGGGATATATATTCCGAAGAAATTTTTTTCCAACGGAGATCCTTCATATCTATAGGTTCTTGGATTTCCGGAATGAAAGAATATGAGAAACATGGTGTTTGCCATGCCAACTATACATCCCAAGTAAAAACCAGATGGTCACCGGATCCTGTTTTCCAGGATAATGCAATGTCCTTTTCCATTGCTCCGGACTAAGGTCTTTGATGGAAGAATAAAGACGGGCATGCAGGGCATGTAAAAGAGTGACCGAAATATTCACAGGCATTTTTTGTACATCAGCCAGATCTGCCCAAAGCTGTTCCTCGTAAGATTTAACCGTTACATTATCTTCTGTTAGAGCCAGCTTAAAACGAACATAGGCGTTTATATGACTGTCGGCAATGTGGTGAACCAACTGCTGAATGGTCCATCCGCCTTCACGATATGGGCTTTTTAAATGTATTTCATCGAGTTCCTGAATCGCATATTCCAGTTCAGAAGGCAACAGACGGATATTTTCGAGCCATTGTAGTTTTTGTTCTTCGGAATACGGTTTCGGCTCGTATCGGCCGATGGGGTATCTTGGATCGGACATGAAAAGGCAATTATTTATTGTTTGTGGATAATCTATATTGACAAATATTTTTTTCGGAAATCATTTTCACCCCCACATTGCATTTTTCACTTTTCACTATTCCACCCTTTCGCACTCTATCCCTTCAATTCCTCTCTCCATGCCTTTCCTGTCATCTGGATAAATACATCTTCGAGATTGGCTTTCTTTACTTCCTTAGGCCTTTCAAAACCTGTGGCCACTAGTTTATCAATGAGTTGATCCGGTGAATCCAGGGCGATTATTTTCCCAGAGTCCATGATTGCAACACGATCGCAAAGAACTTCCGCTTCATCCATATAATGTGTTGTGATTATAACTGTGGTTCCCCCTGCGCGAATATCCCGTACCAGATCCCAGAGGTTTCTCCTGGCCTGCGGATCAAGACCTGTAGTTGGTTCATCCAGGAAAATAATTTTCGGTTGATTGATCAGGGTTGTTGCGATGGAGAATCTTTGCTTCTGGCCGCCGCTAAGCTCCTTATATTTTGATTTAGCCTTGTCCATCAGGTTCACCTTTACAAGGAATTCAGCAGGCTTTATATCGCGATTGTATAAACCACCGAATAACATGAGCAACTCGGTTAAATTCAGATTCGGATAATAACCTGAAGTCTGTAATTGCACCCCGATCCGTTTTTTGATCTCATTGGGGCTCTTGTCCAGATCCATTCCATCAACAAAAACTTTTCCCGATGATTTTTGACGAAGGGTTTCGATAATTTCCAGGGTTGTTGATTTACCGGCTCCATTTGGACCCAGTAGACCGAAAATTTCTCCCTGAAACACATCAAAACTAATTTGTTTAACAGCTTCAAACTCACCGTATTTTTTTGAAAGTTCCTGTACTGAAATGATAGCTTGCTTTTCCATGGCTGGCAAGTTACGGCATGCGTTTTAAATGGAATAACTCTCTCTCCTTACCTTGAAAAAATCTGGGTAAAAAAGATATCCCCCTTCTTATTCCTGGCATACCCAATGCCCGTCAGAGTGAAATTGCCTTCAATGTTCTTTTTGTGCCCGGGACTATTCAGCCATCCATCCACCACTTCGCGGGCTGTCATCCGGCCGGATGCAACATTCTCTCCTACTTCCGTACTGCCAAGAGATTTTTGAATGGATTTGGCACGAGCATTAAATCCATCGTGACCAAACTTGACTTTTCCGGAGGCCATGTCATGACTATGTTTTGACGCCAGAGAAGATTCCATTGTATTCATAAGAAGGGGTGGAAGATCGTGTTTTGAGCGGTCGTCGTTTACATATTGTAATATTTCCGATTCCATGGCATCCGCATAGTTAGCGGAATAAAGGGAATGGCCGGTAAAAAGCATCAGCCATATATGTATTTTACAAAAAATAAGTAGCATGCTGAATATAATTCCGTTTAATATACAATCGAATTTTGATTCCTGTAAACAGTGGCGTTTTTTTTAACATAGTTATTGCGATCGCCAACCATATTATCTTTACGCCTTTGTTAAACAAGTTTAAATGAAAGTTTTCAAATTCGGCGGCGCCAGTGTTGATTCAGTATCCCGCATCCGTAAATTGCCATCCATCCTGAGAAACTATAGATCTGAAAAAATACTGGTTGTGGTTTCTGCCATGGGTAAAACAACCAATGCATTGGAAAAAGTATCCGACGCTTTTTATACTGGCGACTCCGCAAAAGCTTTGGAGCTGTTCGGGGAGATCAAAAAAAACCACCTGCAAATCGCCGGATCTCTTGAAATAGCAGACAGTGGATTCCTGCAAAAATTGGGAGATTTTTTTACAGAGGTGGAATGGATCCTGCACGACAAGCCGGTCAGGCCCCTAGACTACTATTACGATCAGATTGTTTGCATCGGGGAGCTTTTATCAACTTCTGTAGTAAGCCAATTCCTGAATGCTGAAAATATTTCAAACCAGTGGATCGACGTCAGGGATATCTTCGCAACGGATGAGCAGTTCCGGTCTGCCAATATAAACTGGGAAAAAACCAAGTTGCGGATAACGGAACAGATTCTCCCACTGTTTAAGGAAGATGATATCATTCTAACTCAGGGTTTTATAGGATCAACAGATGCTAACGAAAGCACAACCCTGGGCAGGGAAGGAAGCGACTATTCTGCGGCCATTTTTGCCAACCTGCTGGAAGCGCAGAGTCTAACCATCTGGAAGGATGTAGAAGGTGTCATGAATGCTGACCCGAAAGAGTTTCCGGACGCCCGCTTGATACGGGAGCTGGGATATGATGAAGTAATTGAAATGGCATTTTACGGGGCCCAGGTTATTCACCCCAAAACCATAAAACCCCTTCAGAATAAAAGTATTCCATTACATGTAAAGTGTTTTCTGGATCCGGCAATTACGGGCACCCTGATTCATTCAAAACATATTACTGACCTGCCTCCCATCATCGTTCAGAAACGAAACCAGGTGCTGATACACCTGAGGTCGAAAGATTATTCATTTGTTGGAGAAGAAGGCACAGCCGGGTTATATAAACTGCTTTCCATGCTCCATATTCAGGCTAACCTTCTACAGACTGGCGCTGTTATTTTGCAGTTATGTGTTGATAACATTCCTGAGAAAATAGAAAAACTTGCATTGGAATCAGCTGGACTGTTTGACGTACAGGTAGAAAAAGATCTGACCCTGTTAACCATCAGGCACTTTAAAAAAGAATCACTTGAAAAACTGATTGAAGGCAGGCGGATTGTTCTGCAGCAATGGTCTCCAGAAACGGTACAGACCCTGTTGCACTAAAAAGGCAGGTATGTCATCGATGGTCGGTAATCAGGGCATCTCTACCATGATGGTTTGCTTGAGTTTAATTGGAACATTTTTCCCTTGGCGAACAGCCGGGCTCCATAAAGCCATATCCGTAAATGCCTTCTCTATCTTCAGATTCATTTTGTCGTTTCCTCCACTGATAGCATTGGCATAGATTGTTTTGCCGTTTGCACCAATGATATATTCCATCAATACAAATGCTTTTCGCTGACCAGGTTCGAGCTCCTTTATCATATCTGCGCTCAGTTTGTCAATAAATACCTTAAATGCTGGATTTCCTCCCGGGAATACCGGTAATTTATCAACGCTCATAGCAAGGTCCTCCTCTGGAATCGGTTGTTCGGGGTGATGAAGCTTGCCAGCAACCGGATGTGTTTCCACTTTAGGGCTGGGTGTCACGGGCACAGCAATTTCTTCAATTACATATTCACCTTTCGAATTCACAACCACAGGAGGTACCTGGTGATTTTTTTCAAAATAATAAAAAGCATTCTGCATACTCTTTTCGAAGGGAACGAATTCATTGAAACTTACCAGGAAATGGTTTAGATAGGCAACGCTTTTGGGAATATCAAAATTGACCGGGAAAATATGAACCGGAATATAATCCTGACCCAGGTCTTTCGCATGGGCAGCTAAAACATACAGTTCTTCAATTTGTCCGTCCGTAATCGGTATACACCCCGTTGTAACACAGCTTCCATGGATATATATATCGCCGCCCGGTTGGGAAAGATCGCAAAGCATTTTATCGGAAGCATTCGGATAATTCAGACCAAGCGATAAATGATACAGGCTTCTAGGATTGAATTCATTGATATAATAAAATCCTTCGGGCACCTGGTAGTCACCTGCCATTCTCTTTGGGCCGAGTGAACCGGCAAGAGCGCAAATCTTATATGTCTTGAAATATTTATACTTTTCGCTTTGTTTATTCTTAACCCAGACCTCCATCTCGCTATCATACTTGAAAGAGCGGATATATATAAACCTTGCTGGCCAAACAAGCTGTTTTGCCTTAAACTGCTTTTCAAGGGTATCTTCTTCCCTACTCATCAGTTCACTGATTTTTGGAAAGGATTTCTGGTTTTCCAGGAAATGAACACTATAGGCAGAAGATTGTGAAAACAGGGGTGAAATATCCAAACTAAGGCAGATCAGGCACAAAGCCTGAAACAAAAACCGGATTCTCTTCATGCAAGAAAAAATGTTATACATCGGGACGGATAAAGTTACTTATTAAAACAAAAATCCAGCCATATTATTATGTCTGACCCTTGAATAACACTTGAAAACCAGATTGTTTTATCTTCACGCCATAATTGGGAAAATGCTCAAAATCGGAATTTTAGGCGGCGGTCAGTTGGGAAGAATGCTTTTGCAGGCGGCCGCCAATTATCCCGTTTTGACCAATGTACTGGAAAACGATCCGGAATGCCCGGCTGCACACCTTTGTCATGCTTTTACCAGAGGTGATATCAGGAATTTTGATGACGTATATCATTTTGGAAAACAACTGGATGGAATCACCATAGAAATCGAGTCCGTAAACGTTGAAGCGCTGGAAAAATTGGAAGCGGAAGGTGTTAAAATTTATCCAAGCCCGGCTGCTCTACGCATCATCCGGGAAAAGATTTTACAAAAACAATTTTATAAGGAAAATAATATTCCGAGTCCTGCGTTCCGGGTAACCGAAAAACGGGAAGATCTGAAAAAATTTACCGATTTTTTACCGGCGGTACATAAACTCTCTTCAGGAGGATATGATGGACGGGGTGTACGGGTTCTTTCGGTGGAAAAAGATTGGCACTTGGGATTTGACCAACCTTCCATACTGGAAAAAAGAGTGGATATTCACAAGGAAATTTCACAGATCGTCGCCATTAACCAAGCGGGACAAACGGCGCTCTACCCCCCGGTAGAAATGATCTTTAATCCCATACTTAATCAACTTGACTATCAATTGAGTCCGGCGGAAATTCCACAGCAAACTGCCTGGAGAATCGAAGCAATCGCATTGAAAGTGGTCAGGGATCTGAAGACACCGGGCATTTTTGCAGTTGAAATTTTTATTGATAAAAATGGAGACGTGCTGGTGAATGAAACAGCACCCAGGGTGCACAATAGCGGTCATCATACAATTGAAGCGAATTTCAGCTCCCAGTTCGACATGTTATGGCGTATCATGTTGGGTTTCCCTTTGGGAAATCCGAAACATATAGTGCCCGCGGCAATCGTAAATCTGATCGGATGCGAAGGTCATTCCGGGGAAGCCAACTATGAAGGTATTGACGAGATTCTCAAAATGGAGAATGTATTCCTTCATTTATATGGTAAAAAGGAAACAAGACCCGGAAGAAAAATGGGTCATGCGACGATACTGAGTACGGAAAAAGCGGACCTCGTTTTCAAGGCAAAAGTCATTAAGCAAAAATTTCGAATCACATCCCTTCAACCCCAAATAACCATATGAACCAGGTAGCCATTATAATGGGCAGCGACAGCGACTTACCTGTCATGCAGCCTGCTGCAGATTTTTTGAAATCAATGGGCATATCTTTCGAACTCACTATCGTTTCGGCCCATAGAACGCCACATCGACTGATGATCTATGCTACAAAGGCAAAGGAAAGGGGATTTAAAGTAATAATAGCCGGCGCCGGAGGCGCCGCGCATCTGCCGGGAATGGTCGCTTCTTTAAGTTCACTTCCGGTAATTGGGGTACCGATTAAATCAACGAATTCGCTGGACGGCTGGGATTCCATCCTATCCATACTTCAAATGCCAGCCGGTATTCCCGTAGCCACCGTGGCGCTGGACGCCTCAAAAAATGCCGGCATCCTCGCCGCCTGCATCATCGGTGCTTTCGATGAAAAAATTTCTGAAAAAATATTGGACTTTAAAAAAACGCTGGAGACCGGGGTTATGGAAAAAATCGACAAGCTGAAGAAAGAGGGGTGGGAAAACAATTTCGACTTATAATAATTTATCTCGAATTCATGGAAAAAAATCTTTATAAAAGGAGGGACTTCCTTGGAAATGTTGTGAAAGCCGGAGCAGCGGGAATGATCGCCACCCCATTACTCTGGTCTTTTATTCCTGAGGAATCCCTGACAGTTTCTCAGATCATAGACCGAATTCTTGCAGAAGTGCCGGGTGGAAAACTAGCCGATACCGTAGATACGTTGAAAAGCGGCTCGGGCGACTCAGTCGTGACGGGCATCGTCACCACCATGTTTGCCACAGTGAAGGTTATTGAAATGGCCGCAAAAATGAAAGCAAATTTTATTATTGCTCATGAACCCATCTACTATAATCACCAGGATGATGCAAACTGGGTCGAAAATAATTCGGTTGTCAGAGAAAAAAAGGCATTGCTGGAAAAAAATAAAATCACGATCTGGCGCTTTCATGATCACTGGCACCGTATGAAACCTGATGGCATTTTGCACGGCGTGCTGCTGAAAACCGGATGGCTGGCATTTAATCCTAAGGAAGAAAATATCATCCAGGTACCCGCTCAGTCACTAGATGATATCATGCGTCACCTCAAAGATTCACTTGGCATACCTCACCTTCGATTTATCGGTGACCGGTCTTCTCTGTGTAGCATTATTGCGCTCTTGCCGGGTTCTTCATGGGGACAGAAGCAATTAAAAACATTGATCGAGGGAAAAGCCGACCTGATCATCGTAGGTGAATCAAGTGAATGGGAAACCCCGGAATACATTAGAGATGCAAGAGCGCTCGGAAAGCCCGTGTCTATGATCGTTTTGGGCCACGCTTACAGCGAGGAACCAGGCATGGAATGGCTGGTTCAATGGTTAAAACCCAAGTTGCCTGACATGAAGATTACTCATATAGCCTCTGGAGAACCATTTGCATGGGGTTGACCAGGCAGTTCGGTCATTTCTTCCAGAATAACAAAATGTTGCTCCAATGCGAGTGAGTGTCGGTGGATCAGTTCAATAAAAGCTTTGCCGTATTCTGCATACCAAGGTATAAAGTTTTCAATCCTCTCCTGTAGACTGCTCATTGGAAACAAAGATTCGCGTATCTCATGAATCTTACGCCTCACTTCATCATGATTCTTCTTCTCCGCACGTATGATTTTTTTTTCCAGTTCTTCCAGTTTCTGCAATGCCTGGGCTTCCAGTTTCTCCACATGTTGCTCCAGGGTCTTGTCGGTTTCTCCGGAAATATTTTTTAAAGAATCATAAAAACCACGCAATTCAAATATTTGTTTGTCCAGGTTCAACTGACGGGAAGAATGACGACGAACGAACTCCTCCATCAGTTTCTCTTCCGGCTCAAAAACAGAAACTGACGATAGGCCGGTTTTTTCAATTTTTGCAAGCCAGTTTTTTTTTATCAGCAAAAAGGAATTACGCAATATTAATACAGGGTAAGGAACGCGGTAGTACTTAAAAAGAGTTTTGAGTTCAAGCCAGTAAGCGGTTTCACCCCCTCCTCCCACAAAAACGATATTGGGTAATATGGTTTCCTGGTATAGTCCCCGGAGAATAACATTAGGGCTAAAACGCTCAGGGAAATTCGAGAGCTCCTTTTCCATTTCATCGGGCGAAAAATGAATGTTTGTATTGTGCACAACATACCCTGCGTCTTTCAGTTCTATGCGTTCTCGAACATCATCTTTCATATAAAACAGATTGATGGCCCTGGGGTTCGCCTGTACAGGATAAAGTTTTGAAAGAACCTGAACACTTTCTTCGGCGATTTTAAAAGGAATGTGATTGGTGAGGTCATCTTTGAAAACTCCGCGCATAGTAGATTTAAGGAAACGGTTATCCGGAATGAGCACAATTAACCCATAAGATCCGAAAAGCCGGTGCAACAATGCAAGAGTTGCCAGCTGAATATTTTCGGACTTCAGGTAACAATCTTTCAAAAGTAGAATCAGTTCAGGTCCGAAAGGATAGCCTGAAAATTCTCCTTCAATTCGCTGAATGATTTTTTCGAGACCATCCGTATGCATTCTGCCGACGGCGCCTGTTTGATTGGTATTCCAATCTACCTTTTCATTGCCGAGAAAAATATGTCCAAGTTCATCAAAGTCTGCATCCTCGCTACCCATATAAAACACAGGAACAAAATGCCTGTCCGTATATCGGGCCGAAAGCGTTTCCGCAATTTTTATTACATGAAGGATTTTGTAAATAAAATACAGGTTTCCGGTAAAGATCGCCGGTTGGTGCGCTGTCGTGATGGTAAACGTATTCTGATTGGAAAGCCTGGACAGGTTTTTCACGACGGGATCAAATACAGGAAGCCTGCTATATTGCTCCTCTAATCGTTTTACAAGTAAACTGCGGTCGGTAGGAAAACTCTCCCGGCTATGCATCGCCGCCTCGATACCATCCAATGAAACCGGGTGCTCATAAAAAGCTTTCAGAGATTCATTCCCTTCCAAATAATCTGTTACAACCCGGGAAAAATATCCTGTTTGATGATAAGGAATAGCTTTGGCAGTAAAATTCATAAATGAGTAACTGGAATGATCTACCGGTTATGCGTGTTTACCTAACAGCTAAAGATATATTTTGTTCAGTTTCCAATAAGGTTGCCACTACTTCGCCTTCCAAATCGAAGTCATAAGCCTTTGTCATTTTTACGGAAACAAAGTTGCCAACAGTCAAAGGGAAAGAAGCCTGGATAATCACTTCGTTGTCTACTTCAACCGAATCGAATTCTGTTCTTCCAATATAACGTCCGGATTCTTTTTTATCTATAATGGTTTTGAACACCTTTCCGATTTTTTCCTGATTTTTCTCGTAGGAAATTTCCTGCTGTATGTCCATTACTTCCTGGGCCCGCAATTCTTTGATATCTGCTGAAACATCGTCCGCAAGTCCGTAGGCGGACGTACCTTCCTCATGTGAGTAAGTAAAAATGCCTACCCGGTCGAAACGGTGCTCTATCAGGAATTCTTTCATTTCTTCTACGTCTGATTCCTGTTCACCGGGAAATCCGGCAATTAGTGTTGTACGGAGACATATACCTGGTACTGTTTCACGGATTGTATGAATGAGTTCGGTCATTTCAGAACGAGTGATCTGCCGTTTCATCGCCTTTAGCATTGAATCACTGGCGTGTTGCAGGGGCATATCCAGGTAATTGCAAATATTCTCCCGGTCGCGGATTACCGGCAGGATCTCGAGTGGAAACTTACTGGGGTATGCGTAGTGAAGTCTGATCCAAACTAATCCTGGAACGTCCGCCAGCCTGTTCAGTAAGTCTGACAATACCCTTTTCTTATACAAATCCAGGCCATAATACGTAAGTTCCTGGCCTATCAGCATGATCTCC
>Ga0066787_10000137_pt1 | contig 10417 bp, 11 predicted proteins | sample OrgsoiDNA2013047_FD_70942 | JGI IMG/M metagenome (GOLD analysis project Ga0066787, IMG submission 70942) | Permafrost soil microbial communities from the Arctic, to analyse light accelerated degradation of dissolved organic matter (DOM) -... | ecosystem: Environmental > Terrestrial > Soil >...
GTGCTTCCTCCGGAAATCTTCATAGATTTTATGCGTTCTACAGGTAAGGAAGGCGGACAGCATAAATTTCCACGTGTATTAAAAGGTAATTTGTTAAAAGACTGGCAAAGTTTCCTTCAGAAGGCGGATGTAAAGGCACAATATTGATTATTTATTAAAATGAAAAATAATCTTCCATTTTCCGGGTTCCGTTATTTTCGCGTACAGACGGTAAAACTTATAACGCATGGTCGAAGCCATATTGAAAGGATTAGCGCTCGGAATTGTGCTTGCATTATCCGTCGGCCCGATCATTTTCACCATAATTAAACAAAGTATTACGGTTGGCCACAAAGGCGGCTTCAGTTTTGTTGCCGGCGTGTGGTTGAGTGATATCATCCTGGTGGTGCTCAGTAATGTATTTACTGCATGGGTGGCCACATTACTTGAACACCGGAAAGCTATTGGGTATGGCGGCAGCAGCTTCCTGATCGCCATGGGCGTATATTTATTCTTTTTTAAAAAGGTTGTTTTAAAAGCAACGGAGGGGCAGCATTCGGATCATTTAAGTACGGGGGAAATGTTCAGGATATTTGCTTCCGGGTTCCTGATCAATACACTAAATCCCGGAGTTATTATCTTCTGGTTGGGAAATGCTTCGATCCTTGCATTGACCCATTCACTGAGTGAGCGGATCGTGATATTCTCCATTTGTTTACTGATCAATATGTCAGCAGACGTGGGGAAAGTAATGATGGCGGGGAAATTAAGAAAAAAGCTAACGGTTCACAATCTGGCCATCATAAATAAAATCTCGGGGGGCATACTGATTGCCTTCGGCATATATTTACTCTATACTGTTCTCTTACGAAAGCATTAGCCGTTCGTTTGTTTATTTTTTAAGTATGAAAAGAATCATATCGGCGATATTCTTCCTGGGTCCCCTGCTCTGTATGTCACAAACCGATGTATTGATTTTTCAGAAGAACGGCCGCAATATAAAAACCTATGCACCCGGACAGCAGATTACGATTCATACAATATATGATCAGTGGCTGGATGGCACCCTGACCGCCTTGCGAAACGACAGCGTTTTTATCAATAACAACCCGTTTCATGTTGACGAGATAGATGGCATTCACATGGAATTTTCCAAATGGAATTATCAGGCAGATGGCACTATCCTGATCATTGCGGGCGTCGGGGTGCTGGTGCTGAATGTAGTGAACGGATTGTACACCAATGAAAAGTCGGGCAGCTGGGTCAAGACCTCGGGCTGGATCACCGCAGGCGCACTCATACTGGGAGGCCTTTTACTAAAGGGTGCGCGGCATAAAAATTATCCGATCGGGAAAAAATATACTTTGCACTACCTGAATATGCATGTAGACCAGCCGCCGGCAGAAACCAATCCTGGCTTGAAAACCACTGAACCCGCAAAGTAACCTGATGCCCATTCAAACGAAAGGAATTGTTCCGCGAACCTGGAGATGGATCAAACGGATTTTCTTGTTTTTTTTCTTCCTTCAGTTTTTTTATATCCTGATATTAAAATGGGTGAATCCACCATTCACACTCACACAACTGAGTAGTCTTTTTCACGGGTATGGACTAAAAAGAAATTACGTTTCGATGGATGCCATTTCTCCATATGCAAAACTCGGCGTGATCGCTTCGGAGGATCAGTTGTTCCCGGATCATGATGGTTTCGATTTTAAATCCATCGAGAAAGCCATGAAGCATAATCAGAAAAGTAAATCGCTTCATGGAGCGAGCACGATTTCTCAGCAGGTGGCCAAGAATGTTTTTTTATGGCAGGGAAGAAGCTGGATCAGGAAAGCCCTGGAAGTCTATTTCACTTTTATGATTGAAAAATGCTGGGGTAAAAAGAGGATTCTTCAAATGTATCTGAACGTAAGTGAAATGGGCAAAGGCATATTTGGCATTGATGCGGCCGCCATGAATTATTTCAGCAAACACGCGAAAGTTCTCAATCGGACGGAATCGGCGATGATTGCAGGCTGTTTGCCAAACCCGAAAATTTATACGGTCAGGCCGCTGTCCAGGCACGTGGCGGTGCGTTACCCCTGGATACTGAACCAGATGCATCATTTGCAGGATGATCCCGATGTTATTAAACTCCTTCAGTAAAAGAAACCGCTTTCTGCAACCTCTCCTCATAGCCTCCCGTGATCTCCGTCCATGGTGTCGGTTGATTAATCATCAGATCTTTATACATATGATAAAGCCGTTCACGGGATTCGAGATCCGGATACTCACGCAATTCGTCCCCGACCCAGGGCAGATCGGTATTGCAAAGCAGATAGGCGTCATAGGTTCTCTGTACGATTTGTTCCAGTATGAATGAATGACATTTTCCAAAAACAAATTCGCACCATACTTTCATCACATACATGTCGGTGTCAATAAAAAGGCAGGAGTTTATGAAAGAATTTGCAATACGGTCTTCCTGTTCAAGCTGTCCCTTGGCAATGATAAGCAGGTCATCATAATCGTAAGGGCGGTTCAGTGACAGCAAATAATTCCGCGCGTATTCCGGCACCCATTGGGTATTATATTTCGCAGCCAGTTGTTCGCACAGTGTGCTTTTGCCTGTTGACTCAGGGCCGGTTACCACAATTTTTTTAGGCAATGGCATGCTGAATTTTTTTTCTCCAGGTAATATAGCCCATTATGGCAAGGATCAGGAAAACCAGGTATTGAAAGCTGGTGAAGACGAGATGTTTGTAAAAATTAAGTGGTATGGAAGCCAGGTCCGTGATGATCCACCAGGTCCAGTTTTCAAGTTTCTTTTTGTTCATCAGCCACATTCCGGTAAAAGCGGCGGCAGAAGTAAAGCTGTCCGCGATGGGTACGGTGCTGTCAGTGAAACGGCTGAGCAGGAAATATAAAATGATCCAGCAGACAATGAAAAAAAGAAAACTGTTTCCCCAGTCTCTTTTGGAAGAAGCCGTGACAGTTAAGGATTTCTTACCATCCGTCTTTCGCGACCACATTATCCACCCAATGATACTCATAACGGTGTAATACAGGTTCACGGAAGCATCTGCATATAAACCGTGAACGATATATAACGGTACAAATATGCCCGTGCTGATCATACCAACAGGATAAACAAGAATATTTTCTTTGCGGGAAAAAATGACACTGGCAATGCCGGTCATCACGGCGATAAACTCAACCCAGGTGGTCTGATGAATGTCGTTGAGGAACTGCGATATGATTTGCTGCATTATTCTGCTTCGGCAACCACTTCCCTGACCTCAGGAATCATACGTTTCATCATGCCTTCAATGCCAGCCTTCAAAGTGATCATGGAAGAAGGACAACCGGAACAGGAACCCTGCAGCATCAGGTTTACAACACCTTCATTATAACTCCTGAACTGGATGGCGCCACCGTCCATCTCAACAGCGGGTTTCACATAACTTTCCAGAAGTTCTTTAATTCTTTTTACAACATCGTCATCATCCGCTCCAATGGCATTGCCATCGGTATGGGCAATTGTAATTTCTTCTTCATTGATCACCGGCTTGCCATCTTCCAGGTAATCCTTGAGAAACAGGCGGATGGAGGGGATTACATCGGCCCAGTCAGTATCGGTCGTTTTCGTTAATGTAACAAAATTGCTGGCTATGAAAATACTTTTGATAAAAGGAAATCCAAATAATTCAGTCGCCAACGGAGATGGTTTACCAGACTCCACGTCGGGGAAATCAATGCTCTTGCCGGGGTACAGCAGTTTGTTGGCCACAAACTTCATAGTTTCCGGATTAGGGGTCATTTCTGTATAAATACTGATAACCGGATTTCCTGTTTTAATCATAACGCTTGATTGAGGAGCAAATTTAATCTTTTTAAGGCTTAAAGCCTAAACCCTTCTACACACGAAACGGACTCTTCCATTCGGCAGTATTAAGTTTTTGGTTTTGGGCTTCGCTATTTTTACAAACATCCCGTATATATCGAAAGTTGAAAAAATGGGCAAAAATGATCAAAATAACAGCAAAAAAGAGTAAAATCAGCTCATAATCGTGTAAAAACTGCTTAGCGAACAGAAAAAGCATGCCTGCGATAAAAAGGAGAAAAGGAACCGGGCTGCGATGATGACGGACAAAACCATGGCGCAGGGAAAAAACCCCTACTACAAAAGCCAACAGGATCATGAGTAACTCAAACCAGAAATTATGGATGATATTGACCCCGAAAACCGGGAGGCTGGATAGAAAAACAGGGAGAACCGCGCAATGTATTGCACAGGCTACCGAAGTTCCAATCCCGATCATATCCGCACTGATCTTTAATTTCATATATGGGCTGCAAAGATAGATTATCGGCCTAAACTTTTTGCTACCGTTCATGTGGAGTAATTTTGCCGTCATGTCTAAGAAAATCTGGTTTTATTCCATTTTTTTTCTGGTGTTGATCCTGGGATTTTATTTTCTGCTTACCCGGCTCATTCCAGGTTATGGGAAAGTGAGCCTACCCCAGTTGAACCGCGTGCAGGATTTTTCATTTGTGGATCAGGACGGAGAAAGAATAACAAATAAAAATGTGGAGGGGAAGGTATATGTGGCCGAATTTTTCTTCACAACCTGCCCCGGCATCTGTCCTAAGATGAACGCCAATCTCCGACCCATCTACGATAAGTATATCAATGAACCGCAATTTCTGATTCTTTCCCATACCGTAAATCCGTCGACAGATACGGTCGCCAGATTGAAAGTATATGCGGACTCTCTGGGTGTAAATGCACATCACTGGATTTTTCTGACAGGGAAAAAAGACTCTCTCTACCGGGCAGCGCGAAACAGTTATTTACTGGACGATCCGAAAAATAATATTTCTCCGCTTGATGAGCAGTTTATTCATACCCAGTATTTCGCACTGGTGGATAAAAACGGAAATGTAAGATCCATCATCGACGGACTCAAGAAAGATGAATTGGCAGAAATGCAAAAACAGATTGATGCGCTACTCAGAGAGTAACTAAAAAAGAAAGCCCCGATGTAGAAACACCGGGACTTTTGGTTAAGGCTCTGATTAGTAGCTATTTTAAAATAAATTGTTTTTTTATCAACTTCTATGCAAATATAAATGCCCGTATCCAATCATGCAAGAAACTTCCCTACCATTTTCGTGGTATTTATACGAGCTTGTTATAGGTTAATCCCGTGTTATTGATGTTCACTCATCAATGTTTTCATTTCTTTCTCCACAAAATCCATCAGCTCTTTAATATACGCGCCTGAAAAATCAAATTTTAATCCGGCAGCCTTATATAATTCAGGAAGCGTCCTGGTTCCGCCGAGTGACAGCGCGTGGATATAATTATCCAGTGCGAATTCTTTATTTTTTTTGAATTGCATCCACATTCCAATGGCGCCAAGTTGCGCAATTCCGTATTCAATATAGTAAAACGGAACTTCAAACAGGTGTAACTGTTTTTGCCAGATATTCTTCTGATAGCTTTCCAGTCCCGTCCAGTTAACAGTTTTGGAATTAAATTCATTGAAGATCCTGTGCCAGTTTTCTGTTCGCTGCTCCACCGTATGACCTGGGTTTTCGTATACCCAGTGCTGAAATTTATCAATGGTGGCAATCCACGGAAATATGGTAATGACTCTTTCCAACTGCTGAATCCTGGCGCGGCGAAGATCTTCCGGGTTTTTAAAATAAATCTCCCAGTTCTCCATGCTGAAAAGCTCCATGGACATGCTGGCCACTTCTGCTATTTCCATGGGGTATTCTTTAAAGGCACTCAGTTCCAGATGATGGGAGAGAAATGAATGCACGGCATGTCCACCTTCATGCACCATGGTGGTAACATCATGCATTTGTCCGGCCGCATTCATGAATATAAATGGAGCGCCGGTTTCAGCCAGCGGACAATTATATCCTCCCGGCGCTTTACCGATCCGGCTTTCCAGATCGAAGCGGTTCATTTTTTTCATGGTCTGAAGACAGTCCGCAAAAAACGGTCTGAGTTCTCTGAAACATTGTACCGTTTTTTCCAGGAGTTCTTCGCCGGTTTTAAATGGATTCAACGGTTGCTGATTGACGGGCTCCGCATCCAGATCCCATGGACGTAAGGTATCCAGCCCGAGTTTATTTTGTTTGTACGCATTGATGATTTCGACCAGGGGAAGAATATATTGTTTTACGGAATCGTGGAATCGAAAGCAGTCTTCCTTTGTATAATCGAAACGACCCATTTCAACGAACTTATAATCGCGGAAGTCATTGAATCCGGCGTTCCGTGCGATCTGATCGCGGCGTTTTACGAGTTCCGTGAAAAGATTGTTCAGCGCATCCTTATCCTGCAGTCTCCGGTCCTGAACTTTACGATAAACTTCTTCGCGCAATACACGATCAGGATTTTCAAGGAATTTCATGGCCTGTTGCAATGTATACTCCTGGTCCCTGACAGTAACCGTCATCTTGCCCGAAATGGCGCCGTACTGCTGACCCAGCACGCTGAGCTCGGATTGTATCGGGATATTTTCTTCGCGGAAAAGTTCAATACTTTTTTTTACTGAACGTAAATAAGTAAAATATTTCTGTTTGTCGAGAGCCTTCGTTAAAGGGGAATCCACCAGTTTGCGATTCAACCGGTCGGCATAGGGCTGGATCTTCGGCTGGATTTCCATCATGAAATAGGTGAAATTATCCTGGAGTTTTTTATCCTCCGTATTACAGGTCATACGAATATGACGCCAGGAAACATCTTCACTGATAACGGCTTCCAGTTCACTCATATCCTTTAGCCATCTTTCCATATCGGTGGCAGTTTGCAGCGACCTTTCTTCCAGATCCCTGAAATAAGAAGCTACTGAGTTCCAATCGGTGATTACCAGGTTTTCCGGAAGAAATATCCGGATAGGTTTTTCAATATTTGCAGACAGCGTTTTCGTCATGTATAAATTTTTGGGGAGGACCGGTATGTTATGGTGAGACCCAATCCGGTTCGTCTACTTTTTTTTAGGAGCCGATTTTTTGGCAGCCGGCTTGGCAGCCGACTTTTTAGCTGCTTTTGGATCCGCTTTTTTTGGATCTACTTTTTTTGGCTCTGCTTTTTTGGTATCCGCTTTTTTCACGGTTTTTTCGGGAACCTCTTTTTTCTCTGCCGCTTTTTTCGGAGCAGCTTTCTTTTCGGCGGCCTTTGGCTCTGCGGTTATTTTCGCAGGTTTTTTATCTTCCGTTTTTTTTGCAACTGCCTTAATTTCTGATTTTACTGCGGGTGCTTTTTTTACCGGCTTTTCTTCTTTTTCTGCAGCTTCAGCAACTGGTGCTTCTTCCTCAGCCACCGGCTCGGATAATTTTATTTCCACTTCATTCTTGGCCAGGACGGCATACCACTTCGCCATTTTTTTCAGGTCGCTGGTATACACCCTGTCAAAATCAAGTTCAGGATACACTTTTTCAAAATATGCTTTCAGTCCGGAAGAATCCTTATCATCCGGCAATTTTTCTTTACTGCTTTCCATTGCTTTCAAAACATCCACCAGATTTACGTTATGTCGTGTGGTATAAACCTCAATGCTTTCCAGGTGAGAAAACTGGTGAACCCGGCTGGACACAAATCGTGTGCTTTTGTCGTCGAGGGACCGCACGATACCACCATCTGATTTACTGCTGATCAATTCGAAAAGTCCCGGAAGTCCGGTTATGGCAATGATCTTGGAGTATTCCATAATTAAAGGCTGAATTTTTTAAGTGGTGCAAGTTAAACATAAAAAAGCCAATGCCAATGTCGAAAAAGACAGGTGTTCAGCCAGGGGGGACTTTTTTTACTGGTATGGTTTTTTCAGCAAATCACCATACACCATTATACACTAAAAACTATTTTATGGAAAAGTCAAAAGAAGTGATTGAAGTTTTGAATGATCTGGTCATGATCAACAACGACCGGATTACGGGGTATGAGCGAGCTATAAAAGAGCTGAAACAGGAGAACGGAGATCTCAAATCATTATTCGATGGGATGATCATAGAAAGCCAGCAGATAAAATCTGATCTTGCCCACGAGATCCAGGTTTTACATGGAGATGTGGAAAAAGGGACTACCGAAATGGGTAAAATTTACCGCGCATGGATGGATGTGAAAGCAGTTTTTACTGGCGAGAGCAGGCATGCCGTGCTGGCAAATTGTGAAGCGGGAGAAGATGCTGCACAAAAGGCATATAAAAAAGCATTGGAGACCGACCGTCTGCCGGCTTTCCTGAGGGATCTTTTGACACGGCAGCAGGAAACATTAAAGGATTCTCACGATGAAATCCGGGATTTAAGAAATCAATATGCTTAAATGAAATTACGATAGTAGCAAAGGTGGTTTCTATTGTGATTTAAAGCAAAAGACCTGGAAAAACCAGGTCTTTTGCTTTTATATTAATTAAAACCACAACGTTATCTTCTTCCACCTCCGCCTGATCGACCTCCGCCACCGGATGAACGGGATCCCCCGCCTCCGCCACCGGAAGGTCTGCTTCCACCTCCGCCGCCGGACGGTCTGTAACCACCGGATGAGGGAGTAGCGCTGATCCTCGAGTAATTTTGCGCACGCATTTCACCACGGTTGCGGTTCATCTGTGCCTGGTTCAGATCGGGTCTTGCGTTGTTTACGGGTGACCAGGATCTGTTCTGGCTCTGCTGCCAATTGCTATTCGCCTGTGGCCGCTGATAAATATTTCCCTGGTGATCCGAATAAACGGAAGGGCGCGCCCCGCCATTATTTCCGATCGTGTTTGGACGTCCTCCGGATGGATTGCCGTTATTCGACGGCCTGTTATTGACTCCCCCATTGGCCGTGCCGGGCCTTGCATTGTTCGGACCGGGATTTATATTACCACTTGGCCGCGTTGAATTTGCCGGCCGGTTAATATTCATCGATCTGGTGGCAACTCCACCGGGTCTGAAATTACCCTGGCTCGAAACGCCGCCGCGATTTCTGTATACGTTATTTGCATAGTTCACGTGGATGTTATTACGTGACGCGAAATTTCTTCCGTAGAAACCATAAGGCCTGGGCCCTCCGCGCCATCCACCCCAAACAGCGGGATGATAAAAGGAAGGTCCCCACCAGCCACCACGATATCCGTATCCATATCCATGACCATATCCGAAACCAAATCCGAGGCTGAACCAACCGGGACTATAGCCCCAGCCAAATCCCCATCCGAAATATGGAGTGTATCCAAAATTAAATCCCCATGACCAGGGTCTTGGATAATAATAAGCCCCATACCAGGGAGCATAATAGAATCCGGTTCCGTATACAACAGTGGGTCCATACACAAAACTGTTCAGGTATCCGGGGGTATATCCCATATAAACATAGTCCGGATCCACATCATAGATGTTCACATATTTTGCGTTGTATACCGGGTAATTCGGTGGGATGAGATCAACATCCACGGGCCTTACGGTACTTACAACCCAGGGTCCGGAAGCATTATCCGAAACAAACCATACTCCGTTATCGACTGCATAAAAACGGCCATCGCCGCCATTACGCAAAACAGTGGATGACGTATTTACGGCGTATTGCAGATTGGTGCCGTCGATATCAGTAAACTTGGGTCTTCCGTCGTACGTCACATCCGTAGTGGCTGTGTTACGATCCACCTTGGCGGTCTGCGGAATTTGCGCATCCATCACGGCATCCTTTGCAGCATCCGTTCCCGCCACGCTGGCGAGTACATTGTCCTTTGGCGAACCCGGAGGAATCTTTGCGAAATCACCCGGCAGCTGGTCCGCCGGAATAAATTTCCAGTTGTCTGATGTCAGATTTTTTGTCTGAAACCATCTTCCGGAAATCAGTACGAAATATTGCTGTGAGGAATTATCCATAAATATATCATTGTTCGAATTGCTCATATAGAGCAGGTTCGTTCCATCGATCGGCGTGAAATTCGGTTCACCGCTGGATTGAATTAATTCCGCAGGAACTGTACTCACGACAATATTAGGTATCACATTCGGATTTGGATCCGGGGCCGCTTTGTTATCAGCATTGGCCTGTGATTTACTGGCGATCATTTGTTCGATGCTGTGAATATTATCAGGGACCTGGCCATTGGTATATTGATAAGGACCGGTTGCAGCATTTGATACATACCAATGCTTGGATCCATATAAGTAAAAACGGCCGTCTGTATTTTTAACGATGGTAAATGGCGTGTTGACTACCATGTCCAGTTTCAGGTCCTTATCGTTTTGCAGTTTGGGATCCCCGTCTATAAGAACCAGCATGGAAGGCTGGGTCACAAACATCACTTTAGGGGGTGTATTTGAAATTTTATCTGCAAGTTTTGTTTCCTGCTGGTTTTGATTCAATGTGGCCACGATGGCATCCAGTGAAATGGGACCTGCTGTCGCCGGAAACTGGTTTTCCAGCGCCTCATCGATATAATCGATG
>Ga0066787_10000139_pt1 | contig 10328 bp, 7 predicted proteins | sample OrgsoiDNA2013047_FD_70942 | JGI IMG/M metagenome (GOLD analysis project Ga0066787, IMG submission 70942) | Permafrost soil microbial communities from the Arctic, to analyse light accelerated degradation of dissolved organic matter (DOM) -... | ecosystem: Environmental > Terrestrial > Soil >...
ATAACGGATAACGCGATAGCTCAGTCTTCCCAGGTTGTCTGTGATCGTATCGTCTACCTCTTCTTTAGCGAGATAGCTGGAAATGCTGACCTGCGTGCCGACATTTATATATTTTAAGGAATCCATGCGGTAGATAATGTAGTTGCCAACATGCATGGGATAATAATCGGCAGGGGTATCTGTTTTTAGCGGGTTGTTCTTATTGCAACTGCAGACAACTATGATCAGGAAAGACAGGGTAATCAGGCTACAGAATCTTGATCTCATTGGGAAATTCATAACAAATGATAACGCAATCTACTATGAATTATTGCCATTTTTCCCTGATTTGTGAAATCCGGTTCAGTCATGGCGGCGTATGTATGGGGAATGATAAAATGCCTGCTCGCTGTTTTAACGATTTTCCTTTTGAATCCCGGTTTTGCGGACGCGCAGGCCATGGATAATACCGGCTTATTCAGGGATGTACCCAGTAATAAATATTTCAGGATTAATTATGAAAACGATTTTTTTACCGCGTCGGACCGTGATTATACCCAGGGTATTTTGATAGAAAAAGTTCATCCCGCTTTAAACCGTTTTCCGCTCATGAAAGTTCTGTGGCATCCCGCAAACAGCGAGATCAAATACGGACTGGCCATCGAACATAATGCGTATACCCCGAACGAGATTGTTGAATACGGTATACAATATGGTGACCGGCCCTATGCCGGCGTTTTATTATTGAAAACGTTTTTGATTGCGTCGAATGACGAACGGGAACAACGATTTTCTGTATCCCTCAGTACAGGAATACTCGGGCCGGCTGCAGGAGGAGAGCAAATGCAGCGGACCATTCACCACTGGATTCATTACGCACAACCACAAGGCTGGCACAACCAGATCCGGAATGATCTGGCCCTCAATTACCAGGTCAATGGTGAAAAAGAAATATACCGGTACAGTACCCATTTTTCTGTTTCAGCATATGGATCCGCCAGGACAGGAACGCTGAGCGATAAGTTGTCCGCCGGGGTCACCGGCATGCTTGGAAATTTTATTTCGCCCTTCGCGCACCCTGCTCTGTTAAAGCGACCATTCCAATGGTATGTCTATGATCAGCTGCTGGGTAATGCAGTGGGCTATGATGCCACGTTGGAGGGAGGTCTGTTTAACCGCTCCAGTGTGTATACCATTCCCGGCGCAGACATAAACCGGTTGACGCTACAGAATAAATTTGGCCTCGTTTTGATATTCCATTCCTTTTATATTGAATATTATCATACCGGGTTAACGGAAGAATTTAAAACGAGCCTGTATCATAAGACCGGTGGGATTCAAATCGGTTTCGGATTTTAATGTCCATTGTTTTATCTTTGGTTTTTTCCAGTGAAAAATCCCCTGCCAGCGATTATTTATTACATCAGCCTTCCCTTTATTTATCTCCTGTCAGTATTACCCTTTCCATTATTGTATTTACTGTCTGACGGCATATACGTACTCCTGTATCACGTGTTGCGTTACCGCCGCAAAGTGGTATCAGAGAACCTGACAAAATCATTTCCGGAAAAGGATCAGAAAGAAATCCGTGAAATAGAAGCCCGGTTTTTCCGTTACTTCTGTGATCTTTTTCTGGAGACGTTTAAAACACTGACGATTTCAAAAAAATCAATGGTGGAACATTGCAGGTTTGAACCTGAAACACTGGCTCTCTTCAGCGAGATGGCTGGAAAGAACCAGAGTTTCATGGTTGTGATGGGGCATTTCGGGAACTGGGAATGGGCGGGAAATACTTTCGGTATTTGCTGCAAACACCAGTTATATGTAATCTATCATCCATTGTCAAACAAGTATTTTGACGGGTTGGTATACCGGATGCGCACCAGGTTTGGTACCCGGCTGATTCCTATGAAAGATACTCTGCGCGATATGCTGAAGAACCGGAATGGACTGACAGCTACAGCATTTATCGCGGATCAGGCACCCCTTCCGGATCATGCCTACTGGATGAATTTTATGAATCAGGACACCCCGGTTTTTCTAGGGATTGAAAAAATCGCGTTAAAGATTCATTACCCGATTGTATATACAACCATCCGAAGAGTTAAAAGGGGTTACTACCGGGTATTTGCTGAAAAAATTGAGTTATCTTCGCCAAGGCTGGAAACCGGGGCTCTCACAGAGATTCATACGAGGAAACTGGAAGCTGATATTCGTAGTCAACCGGAGAATTGGTTGTGGACCCACCGGAGATGGAAACACACCAGACCTCAAATTTAATAATACAATGCTTTGTGGTAAGGAACTCATATTAGCAACCAGGCCCTTCGCCAGGGAAATCAGAAGCAAAAGCTGGCTATACACCATTACAACCATGGTTTTTCTGGCGCTAACGCTTTCTGCTGTCATATTTATTCCTTATTTCCCGGTGAAATTGTTTTTCAGCATTCTAAGCGGACTTCTGCTGGTTCGCATGTTCATCATATATCATGACCATCAGCATCATTCCATCCTGCAGCATTCGAAACTCGCTGATTTTATTATGACTGCTTTTGGTTTTTTTATTCTTTCTCCTACCAGCATCTGGAAAAGATCACACGATCATCATCACAATAATAACTCGAAATTATTCAGTGCAAGCATCGGGTCATACCCGATTGCCACAAAGAAGAAATACGAAGAGATGACAGCCCGCCAGCGATTTGAATACCTGGCCATCCGTCATCCAATTACGATCGCCATGGGGTATTTTTCCATGTTCATATTCGGGATGTGTGTTGCTTCTTTTGTAAGCAATCCGAAGAAACATTATGACTCGCTCATCGCGTTAATTCTGCACGTCACCGTTTCCGTTTTAATATTTGTATTCCTGGGATGGCAGATCTGGTTATGTTTATTTTTTCTTCCGTTTGTCATCGCCTTCGCCATAGGAGCATATCTTTTTTATGCCCAGCATAATTTCCCTGGCGTTACGTTCGCTGAAAACAATGAATGGGCCTATGAAAAAGCAGCGCTGGAATCATCCAGTTATATGGTGATGAACCCTGTCATGGCCTGGCTCACCGGCAATATCGGTTATCATCATATTCATCACCTGAATTCAAAAATACCTTTTTACCGTCTTCCGGAAGTGATGGCTCATTTTAAGGAATTGCAACTTTGCAAACGAACATCTCTCAATGTAAGGGAAGTAGCAGCCTGTCTCCGTTTGAAAATATGGGACCAGGAAAATCACAAGATGGTCGGACTAAGAGATATCCGCTGACGACATTCCATCCAGGAAGGCCGCATACCATTTACCTGAGTCTTTCACAATTCTTTCCTGTGTTTCAAAATTGACATGCACTATTCCGAATTTCGGATAATATCCTTCAGCCCATTCAAAATTATCCAACAGCGTCCACACGAAATAGCCGGTCACTTTTGCACCGGCCTGTTTTGACAGCAGGACCTGGGCGATATGATCTTTAATAAAACGGGTCCTGTTCTGATCATGTACTTCACCACCGAGACAGTGGTCTTCAAAAGCAGCGCCATTTTCTGTTATGATTATTTCCTTCAGGTTTTTGTATTCGTTCCACCGCATGACTGCATGATAGATTGCCGGCGGATGCACTTCCCATTCCATCTGTGTCTTTTCTACATTTCTCTTGCCTGCCTTGATGATCCGAGCCCTTATAAAAGGCATAAAAGGCGCATGTCGTACAATCTCCCTGGTATAATTCTGTAAGCCGGCAAAGTCCATATCAAACGCCAGTCTGGCCGAATCACCATCCTTATAAAATTTTTCCAGCCGCTGCAATATTTTCAGGTCCTTTATCGGATAACCCATACCCAGTAGGGGTTCTATGAATAAACGATTCAACAACGCATCGGTTTTTTTTGCGGCCGCCCGGTCCCTTTCAGTATTCCGGAATGGTTCAATATGCGAATAAGAAAAAGTAGTCCCGACAAGAAATGAACTATCCATGCTCCTGACGATCCTTCCCCCTTCTGCCTGGCAAAGAGCCGCATGGTGCGCTGCGGAAAGAAAATTACTGAGTCCTTTTTTCCCGGGCGCATGTACCCCCAGAAAATATCCCGCCCCGGTAAACACAATGGGTTCATTCAATATCATCCAGCGTTTTACGCGATCACCAAATTGCTTTACGCAAAATTCCACATAGGAGCCAAACCAGAGCAGGATTTCCCGGTTTGTCCATCCTCCTTTTTGTTCAAGTGCTTCAGGCAGATCCCAATGATACAGCGTGATCCAGGGTTGGATGTTACTGGCGAGGCATTGATCGATCAGCCTGTTATAGAAATCCACACCCGCCTGGTTTACAGAACCCGTTCCCAGCGGGAATATCCTGCTCCAGGAAATTGAAAAACGGTAATTGGGAATATGAAGCTGGTTCAGAAGCTGAATGTCTTTGGGATACAGATTGTAAAAATCGCAGGCAGTTTTTCCATGATGGCCGCCCAGGATTTTTTTCTTTTTAGAAGAGAATGCGTCCCAGATGGAGGCACCTTTTCCGTCTGTATTGTGTGCGCCCTCGATCTGATATGCTGCCGTGGATACGCCCCAGTGAAAATTGTCGCCGAACGCAGACCGGTTACATGTCATATTATTCGGCCGATTGTTTTAAAATACGCTCCAGGCTTTTTTCTTTAAGCGTTTTTATAGAATGAATACCGTGACCCAGGGATACTGAGCGTCTGTCTTCTTCGAATATATTTTCCCTGATCACCCGGTCTATTATCTTTTCAGTGATATCGGGATATAGCACGGGAATAGATTGCGGGATCCGGGTCCAGTTCTTAATTTTGTCCAGATGTTTTTCCTTTAATGATTTTAGTACAGGTACACCGAGACCCGCCAGCGCTGCGGCATTGCACTGTTGTTCATACTGTCCCTTCATCGGGATAACCAGGAGCTTTTTTTTCAGGAATAGCGCTTCAGCCGGTGTTTCAAAACCTGCACCGCAGAGGATACCCGTGCACCTGATCATGCTTTCGATAAAAGCATCGTTCTCAATCGGACGGACAAAAACGTTTTCATTCCGGTAAGTGCTTTTTGTATGCTTGCTGAAGACCTGCCATTCAATGTTTTTTATTTCTGACAAAACCCGGATGATTCTTTTATCGGAATATGCAGGCAGATAAACCGTGTAGTGCGGCCTGGTTTCCGCTACCGGCTTGCGGATCTCACTCCTGATAACCGGAGTAAAAATTTCTTCGCTGTAATTGTCGAAGTGAAAACCATACGCGACGGATACTGGCGCATAGTTGTGTAGGATGGCTTTTCCGATCAGGTCTTTTTTTTCCGGCTTTGGTGCTTTTTTATGAATAACGGCGGCCTGGTGACTGAGTCCCACGCAGTGTTGATGTTTTCTCCTGCACGCCCACGCGCTTACGGGTTCGAAATCGCTGATGACAAGGTCGTAGTTTTCAATTGGAAGGCTCTTGATTTCTTCGAATAATCTCTTCAGATTACTTTTCCGGTAAGTCGCCATGACATCCACTCCACCCTTCTTTCCAAAAATGAAACAAAGCCCCTTAAAACGGTATTTTACGAAGTAGGGAAGTTCAACATCGGCCTGGGTTCCGCTGATGAGCAGATCGAGCTCTCCTTTTTGCTGCAGTAAAGGGATGATTTCGCGGGCCCTGCTGAGATGGCCGTTTCCGGTGCCTTGTATCGCATATAATATTTTCATCCGGGGTTGTGATTCATAAAATCCGTCAATGGATTTTATAACATCTGAATGCCGGATAAAATGCCGAAAGCCTGGCCAGGAAAAGGCGGATCCCGATTTTTGTAAAAAAATAACTGAGCTGCTTCATACGGGTTGAATATTTAATCAATGGAATTCTCCTCTGTAAAGTAACAACCCAAATGTGAACACATCATGAACCGATTGTTAGGGAATTATGAATTCGAGGATAGGGAATATCAGATAAATATTATATTTTTAGCTGTTTCCCCCCTCAAAACAATCGAATGCCGCTGACCCCTTTCCGTCACCCCTGTTTTCATATATTCAGAACATCCTGCCTGGCGCTCCTGCTGCTGACGATTCATCAGGCGGATGCCCAAAACGTCATAACCCAGCACAACGACTTGAAAAGGACGGGCTGGAACCAGGCGGAAACACAACTGACACAGGGAAATGTGAGCGGGGGAACTTTCGGAAGAATATTCTCGAGGGCAGTGGACGATCAGATATATTGCCAGCCCCTGATCGTCAACAATTCATTCATCGCCGGCGGATTCCACAATATTGTTGTCGTGGCAACCGTAAACAACAGCGTATATGCATTTGATGCGGATGATTCTTCCATCACAACACCGTACTGGCAGACAAATCTGACCTATAATCCGGGAAATACAAATGCTTACAGGGCCATCACAAATGGCGACATGACCGGTGCCTGCGGAGGACAATATTTTGATTTCAGCGGGAAGATGGGCATCGTCGGAACACCCGTTATTGATACCAGTACCAATACACTATATGTGGTTTCGAGAAGCGTTACAAATGTAACGCCGGCCATATTTGTTCAATACCTGCATGCGCTTGATCTCGTGACGGGCGCCGACAAAATAGCGCCCGTGTACATCACGGCCACCTGTAGCGGGTCGGGCGAGGGAGGCGATGGTGCGACGCTCACGTTCGATCAGCAACACGAAAATCAGCGCCCCGCCTTATTGCTTTACCAGGGCGTGATATTTATTTCGTGGGCGTCTCATTGCGACTGGGAACCGTATCACGGGTGGATCATCGGGTATGATGCTACTACGCTGGAACAGAAATATGTGTACAACACAAGCCCGAACGGCGGTCTGGCGGGCATCTGGATGAGTGGTCAGGCTCCCGCTGTCGACGATGACGGATTTATTTATGTGTCAACCGGAAATGGAACAACCGGACAAGGCGGTCAGCCCAATGATACCACAAACCGCGGCGAAAGCCTGCTGAAAATGTCAACGGCATCGGGCCAGTTAAAAGTGGTCGATTTTTTTACACCCGCAGACTATGATTATCTGAATCAACAGGATCTTGATTACGGGGTCGATGGTGTTCTGTTAATTCCGAATTCAACGCTGTCACTTTCCGGAAGCAAGGAAAGTTATTTATATCTCATTAACAACAGTAAGATGGGCGGCACGGTAGCAAACAATAGTAACGTTTTACAACAGATCGATGTCAATGCCAATTTCAACGGAGAAAAACATATTCATGGTTCCCCTGCATATTTTATGGACGACAAGGGAAAGGAATATGTGTATGCGTGGGCAGAAAGCGGGTTGTTAAAACAGTTTCCCTTCCAGCGGTCCACTATGCTTTTTGATACACTCAATAAAAAAGTAGGTAATACAACGATGCCACAGGGCATGCCGGGTGCGATGCTTTCGGTTTCATCCAATGGTGCAACAGCGGGTACCGGGATTTTATGGACGGCTCATCCGATCAATGGTGATGCAAATCATTCTGTGGTTCCCGGAATTCTTCAGGCATTTGACGCAACCGATATCACACGTGAATTGTGGAACAGCAATTTCAGCGGCATCCGCGATTCAGTTGGGAAATTTGCAAAATTTGTTCCACCCACGATTGCCAATGGCAAAGTATATCTCGCAACTTTTTCCGGTAAACTCATCGTATACGGTCTGAATGCGCCCCCGGCAAGTCGCTGTCCGAATCCACTGCCCAATCCCTGGACCAGTGCGGATATCGGCTATGTATATGTTCCAGGAGACGTCTGTTATGATAACGGAACGTACACGGTTAGTGCTTCCGGTGATGATATCTGGAACCGCGCAGATGCCTTCCACAGCGTGTTTCAGCCTGTGCCCGGAAGCAACATGGATGTTATAGCCAGGGTTGTTTCTGTCAGTCCGACGGATCCCTGGGCAAAAGCGGGTGTGATGTTCCGATCCAATCTGGATGCAGGCTCACCACAGGTCTTAATGGCCATTACTCCGGGCAGCGGCGCTGCTTTTCAAAACCGGATGCTTCAGACGGATACAAGTGCAAACGTAAGCAGAGGCGGCATTCAAACGCCCTACTGGGTCAGAATCTCCAGTAACGGAAATAAATATATCGGATATATATCACCGGATGGAACCACGTGGAATGCCATTGACTCATTCGTAGTTGCGCTGGGAAATCATCCCTATACCGGTCTGGCTTATACAGCGCACAATAATAATACATCAGGAACGGCAGTCATTGACAACGTAACCGTGGTCGTTCACCAGGACACGCTTTCCGTCAGGCTCATCGATTTTACAGGGGCCAATGTGAATAATCAATATTCGCAGCTAAGGTGGACCACGGGCCACGAACTAAACTTTGATCATTTCGAAATCGAACACAGCACGCCTAATACGGATTTTGTTCAGATCGGGATCGTGCCCGGCCAGGGCGATTCACAGTTTGCACAGGATTATGGTTTCAGGGATTTGAATCCTTCTGAAGGCGCTAACTACTACCGGTTGAAAATGGTGGACAAGCAGGGACATTTCTCTTATACCACTTCCGTGCTGGTAAATTTCAGTTTGGGCATCATCCAGCTTTATCCAAATCCGGCAAAAAATAAAATATATCTGAAGAATAATCTGAATTTTACAAACGGGGAACCGATGGAAGTGGAATTGATGAATCCCCTTGGCCAGCGGCTGTTCACCGAAACATTGATCACGGATGGAATCCCTGTTATAACTGTTCAGTTTCCATCCGGGATCGCATCCGGCGTGTATTTCTTTATTGCTGTAAATTCGAAAGGGAAAAAACAGGCCTGGAAAATCCAGCTTCAGAAATAATCCGATATATGATACGCACCTATCTTATGTCAATACATTGCAGAGCACAGAAATCATTTCTCCTGTTCTCAGGTTTACTATTTTTCAGTGTCACCCTCTATGCGCAAAGAGTTATAGAAGTGAAATATGAACAGGATTCAAAGGGAGGTTATGTTTTTTCCTGTTTCAATGCCGCCTCCTGTAATTATATCTTGGAACTGGGGTTCACAACATTTACGAACCTGAAATGCGACCAGACGCTTCCATTTCATGCCGAAGTAAAACCAGGATACAATAAACTCTTCACCATATCGGCCGTTGATCCGCAATCGCCGGTACAATTTAAATACGGAACCATATACCAGAAAGGATGTATGCATCCGGTAGTGAATTATAATTTTACATATTTACTTCCGGTTTCGCCCGGCCGGCACGCGCAGGTATATGAAATGTCGCCGTTAAAATCAAGTGACAGCGCTTCCTGGTATGTGCTTCGGTTGAGGATGAAACCAGGCGACACCATCTATGCCGCCAGGAAAGGCATCGTGAATGAACTCGTGGATCAGAACCGTGCGAACGATGCCGGTCAGACGAGTATCGGGACCGAAAATTTTATAGAGATCACGCAAAGCGATTGTTCATTTGCCAGGTATGGAATTTTGAAAAAGAACAGTGCAATGGTGAGACCAGGGCAGACTGTAAAAGCCGGACAGCCCATCGGCCTGGTGGGTGGTGATCAATATGGCCGTGGTTCCGATCTGCGGTTCAGCGTGTATTATTTCCAGGAAGAAAATAGTGGTCTGAATCAGTCATCCTTTCCGCATTATATCATCACCCAGATCTGGACAAAAAATAACGGGAAAGGAAAGCTTACACACGGTGCCGTATACATTTCTGAATTTCCACCGGCCGTGCTGAATCAGGAAACAGCAGTTCCAAAGCAAGCCCCCCGGAAAGCCAAAAGCATAAAACACTAGCCTATGCGAATTTGAAAATTTATACCACCGGTCATCATCAGGGCATGCTGCTTAGCTGGTAAGCCACAATCCGTTTGTCAAAAAATGTCGGGACGTACAGAATTTTTTTGCCCGGGTCGTAACCAATATCGGCCGTGTTCTTTTTTTCTGCATGCGTATCCAGGATCTGTTCAAACTGGCCATTGGCATACACGTAGAAAATGTAACCAACCCAAGACGTAACAATAAAATCTCCGTTGCCTACCGGCTCGATGCCGTCTATCGCCTGTCCGACATCTGCGATCTGTGTGATCTGTTTCTTTGAATCTGCTTTCATAAACGCAGATCCTTTGGCATAGTATAGATCATCCTTTATTGCTTTCAATCCATTGGCGCCGGTAACATCCTTCAGGAAAAGGACGGGTTTATCATTTTCCAGTCTCCAGATCATTCCTGTTTTGGAATCAGATACATATACAACGCCATTCTCCGTTACCGTAATATCATTCAGTCCGCTGGCACCTTCTATCGGTATTTTCCGGATGAGTTTGCCTTTTGGAATATCAACAACGGCCACTTCAGAAATATCAGCTGCATACATTTTATCC
>Ga0066787_10000140_pt1 | contig 10296 bp, 11 predicted proteins | sample OrgsoiDNA2013047_FD_70942 | JGI IMG/M metagenome (GOLD analysis project Ga0066787, IMG submission 70942) | Permafrost soil microbial communities from the Arctic, to analyse light accelerated degradation of dissolved organic matter (DOM) -... | ecosystem: Environmental > Terrestrial > Soil >...
CTGCCGAACTGCCATTGGGCGGATTTGGAATCAGTCGGTTTACGCTCGATGCCGCACTGGCAGGGATTGCAAGAAAGGAAGGTGTAGATCTCTATGAAAACACAAAAGTATTTGACAGTCAATTTGAAAATAACCGGCACATGATTCAAACCAGTATCGGATTATTTACTGCTCCGGTTGCCTGTGCCTGTTACGGGAAGAAAAGTAACCTGGATGTGAAATGGAAGCGATCTTTTATGAATGAAAACGGAGGCCGGAATTATGTTGGCGTAAAATATCATGTGCGAGCCGGGATCCCTGAACAACAGATCGCACTGCATAATTTCCCCGGCGGATACTGCGGCATTTCCAAAATTGAAGGGGATCGGTTTTGTTTATGCTATCTCACGAAATCGGAGAACCTGAAAAATAACGGGCAGTCCATCCCCGACATGGAAGAAAAAGTCCTCAGGCAAAACCCGGTACTCCGGAAGTTACTGGATGAAGTGGAATTATTGTATGATGAACCGGTAACCATTGCACAAATCAGTTTTTCAAAAAAAACGCAAATCGAAAATCATATACTCTGTATCGGAGATGCAGCAGGCATGATCACGCCCCTCTGCGGAAACGGTATGAGCATGGCTTTGCATGCATCCAAAATCGCTGCTGAATCCATACACAGGTTTTTGGATGGTCAGATCTCGCGCGCGGAGATGGAAAAATCATATCAATCAACATGGAACCGCCAGTTTGCAAAAAGATTAAAAACAGGCCGGTTGATCCAGCACTTTTTCGGGAAGATATTTTGGTCGGTCTGGTTCATCCGGATCATGAAAACATTTCCGTTCATCATCCGGTCGCTGATCAGGCAAACACATGGTGAGCGTTTCTGATGTCGCAAACGTCAATCTTGATCAGGTTCCGAAACATTCGCCGGAAATTTTTATATTGTTGTATGAAACCAATTCTACTCTTTTTTCTTTGCGCGTGTTTTCTGACATCCACAGCCCAGGACAAAAATCAGTTTTTTGCCCTGGATGCGAATATGAACCAGACTGTACTGGATTCATCGAAATATATGTTGTGGATTCATCAGAAAGAAGACAGCAACTGGCAATGGGACTATTACAAGACCTGGGGACCATTGGTTAAGTCGACGGATTATGCGGATCATGACGGAAAGATTTTAAACGGCAACTTCTACATATACAATACCATGGGGAACCTGGATTCCACGGGCATCTACGACCATGGCAGGAAGACCGGAAGTTTTTATAAATTCAAAAGTTATACAAAAGATAGTATTGTGTCCATCAGACAATACGACTATATAAACGACAGCCTGGTGAAAGCCATCCCAATAAGCCATAATAAAGAGAAGAGTAATGATAGTGCCAGAGAAAAAGAATCAGAATTTCCGGGAGGAATTGCAGCTTGGTTTTCGTATCTGGGTCACAATCTGACTTACCCCGACCGGGCGATTTCGAAAGAGATACAGGGTCAGGTTCAGGTTCATTTTAAAGTGGACACGGTGGGAAATGTCACAGAAGCGTATATTCAAAAATCGGTTGAATACTCCCTGGACCAGGCTTCAATAAAACTCATTATGGATTCCGGTAAATGGGATCCCGGAATGAAAGATGGGGCTCCGGTAAAAACGTATAAAGTCCAGCCGGTGAATTTTAAATTGGAAACCCAGTAAAAACAAACCTTCAGACTTCAGGTTTGTTATGTATATATGTCTTCCAAAAAAACCCTGGTCCTCGGTGCGTCAGCCAATCCTGAGCGGTACAGTTTTCTCGCGATCAACAGATTGCGTGAACACAATCACCCGGTTGTGGCCATTGGGAGAACAGCCGCCCTGGTTGCCGACATCCCTGTCCAGCGGGAACAGACACCGATTCCCGATCTCGATACGGTGACGATGTACCTGAATACAGAGAACCAGAAAAATTATTACGATTATATCATCTCCCAGCACCCAAAGCGCGTAATCTTCAATCCGGGTGCAGAAAACCCGGACTTTGAAAAACGTCTCCATGAGAAAGGCATCGAAACGCTCGAAGCCTGTACGTTGGTTCTCCTGGGAACGGGACAGTTTTGATCAAACAGTCACTTGTCAGAATCCATCCTGGCTGGTTTGGGAATAAATAATATCAACCACTGTACTCACTGATTCTATATAATGATACCTATATTGGTTCGCTTATCTTCCATATATTCTCCGTATACCCTCCGTGTATTGTCCGTATATCTTCCGTTCACGTACGGAAGATTCATGGAAAATTCATGGAAGATTTATGGTTGATATACGGTTAATTATCGAATGAATTGAGGTGGATTTAGCCGATCATCTAATAATATTTAAAATAACCAATGCCAGAAGACAGTAAGGCAAGATATCGTGTTATAAAGATTTGATATTCAATGCATTTCGTTCGTTTTCACGGCCGGGATTTTCCAAAAACTCGGATCCGTAGCTACAATTAAACCTTTCTCCATTCGTTTTAATAGAGTGGTATCCTAATACCGCCCCCATCCGATGACTACCCTGAAAACGACCATAACCGGCATTAGTCTGCTGTTTGGCCTGACCCTGTCAGCCCAAAAAAAAGACACCCAACAGGAACTTCCCTTTTCAAACAAGATTGAAGTAAGTGATCAGGCTTTGGAAGCATTATTCCTGGCTCCGGAAAATATTGACATGCAACTGGCGCCCGGTCTTCGGCTGGAGGGCAGAATTCAAAATAAATCGGTCCATGGAAATGCTGTGACGTCGCTTCTGATAAAAGTGGACAGTAACCCCGGTGGTACGCTGAGCATTTCCCGTTATAAGGACCCGAACGGGAAAATATATTATGCAGGCCGTCTGCTGAAATTACATGAACCCGATGGCATGATGCTGGTTGAAAAAGATCAGCACTATTTTTTCCTGGAAACCCAACAAAGATTTCTCGTAGCCGAATGAAAAGATATTCTATACATATAGTCCTGTTTCTGTCTCTTGTGATGCACATGAATGCGTCTGCACAGGTGCCGGTACTGAACAGTTTTTCATCAGCTGCTGCAACAATATACCTGGATTTCACCGGTGGTGAAGTGGATGGTACCATTTGGAACGAAAATGGAAAAATCATAGCCGAACCATCCGGACTAAGTCCTGCTTCCATCACCTGGATCCATAAAATGATCGCGGATCATTTTAAGCTGTTCAATCTGAATATTACAACGGATCCGGAAGTATATCAACGAGCGCCTGTAAAACAACGTATGCGTGTGATCATTACGACAGACGGTAGCTGGTACGGACCGGTCTCAGGCGTTTCAGCAATCGGTTCTTTCACCTGGGGCGATGATACGCCGGCCTGGGTGTTCATGGATGCTGTGTCAAATAATCCCGCGTATATAGCATCAGCAGCAACTCACCAGATTGGACATACGCTGGGTCTGCAGCATCAGAGCGTGTATGATTCCTATGGCAGTATGATTACCGAGCTCAGCGGCGGTGAAAGCAATATATTTTCCAATGAAGCGCCGTTAATGGGAATTCCATTTTATAAACAGGCAGACTGGAAAGACGGACATCCTTCTACCGGCGCACAAAACATACAAAGTGACACGGCGGTTATCGCAGGTGCACCTAACTATATCGGATACCGGAAAACTGTCGCCGGGTCCATCCCGTCTGAAAAAGCAGTGAAAATTGAGAGACAAGAGCCCGGATCGCTCGGGATTACCAGTTGCGGCAACTACAACTATCGTCTTTTTGATATCAGCGGTCGCTTACTCACGCAGGGAAGCCTGAAAACTGGTTACAATGAAATCCGCACCAGTCCTGAATCCTCAGGCATTTTGGTGTTTCAATGGATAGGTGAATCCGTTACCGGATCACAAATGATCATCAACTGATAACATATATTTTTTTTGCTGACATGTTTTTTCGCTAAATTCGAAAAACCCATTTCCATATGCTATGGCGAAAATTTAATGGAGACCTCATCGAACTACCGATTGCCAAAGAGGTAGAAAACGCCATCCGGCGCGAAACAAAAAATGGATTTCATCTGAAAGTCTGCATCGGAACTGACTCCCAGGTAAAGGGAGCTGAAACTGAATTTGCCACCGTGATCGTTTTTTTGCGTGAAGGACATGGCGGATTTATGTTCATCCACAATGAAAAAACAAAAACCAGGTACAGCATCAAGGAACGTATGCTGGTAGAAGTTGCAAAGAGTATTGAAATTGCCTATGAACTTTGCCACCTGTTCACACAATATAATGTGGATATGGAAGTACATGCGGATATCAATACCAATCCCCATTTCAAGAGCAATGATGCTCTGAAAGAGGCCATGGGATATATTCTGGGAATGGGTTTTGCGTTTAAAGCCAAGCCGGAAGCCTTTGCCAGCAGCAGTTGCGCGAATAAAGTAGTGAACTGATTATTTAACGGCCGTTTTCTTCCAGTCATCATTCATCTCTCCGATCAACCGGAGAATATCTGCGCGACCCGTTTTCTTTTCTGCACTCGTGATAAAATGACGTGGCAGGAATTGCCAATGCTCCCGCATTTTTTGAAGAAAGGATTTTACATTGCCCTGAACGGTCTTTTGATTTTCCTTGTCAGCCTTTGTGAATACCAGCGTAAAAGGAATTTCCCATTTCCCCAGGCGGTCCGCAAATTCAAGATCCAGCTTCTGAGGTTCGTGACGGCTGTCGATCAGTAAAAATATATGTGCAAGGGTTTCTCTCTTTTTTAAGAAATCCTCAATCATGGTCTCCCATTTTTTTCGTTGAGCAATGGATACTTTTGCAAAACCATATCCGGGTAAATCAACCAGCCACCACTTCCAAACGACCCGCTTCTCATCAATGCTCTCAATCGTGAAATGATTAATGAGCTGGGTTTTGCCGGGAGCGGCAGAAGTCTTGGCGAGCCGGTCAATATCGGTGATCATATTGATCAATGATGACTTTCCCACGTTACTTCTTCCAATGAAAGCATATTCCGGAAGATCGGTCACAGGACAGGTGTCATAAGAAGGACTGCTGATAACATATTTTGCTGAGCGTATCTCCATACTGCAAGGTATGATTCCCCCGTGAACAGATTATCCGGCACGTTTTCTTCCATATCATGAAATGAACAGGTTAAATTTGCAGCCCATGGCCGAATATCAGCACGATACCATTGTTCCTTTCAAAGATTCTGCTGCGTCTAAAAAGCAGCAGGTCGCGGAGATGTTTGATACCATTGCGTTCCGTTATGATTTTCTTAACCGTTTCCTGAGCGGCGGAGCCGATATCGCCTGGCGCAAAAAAGCAATCCGTGAACTCCGCGAAATAGATCCGAAATCGATCCTGGATGTCGCCACCGGAACGGGAGACCTGCCGATTATGATGATGAAAATGCTGAATCCGGAACAGATCACGGGCATAGATATCTCAGATGGCATGTTGGACATTGGAAGAAAAAAGATATCAAAACTCCATTTGGAGAATCAGATCACCCTCCTGTCCGGTGATGCGGAAATTATTCTGTTCGGCGATAATTCCTTTGATGCAGTAACAGTAGCCTTCGGCGTGCGAAATTTTCAAAACCTGGAAAAAGGCCTCGCAGAAATGTTCAGGATCTTAAGACCGGGTGGCAAACTGGTTATCCTCGAATTTTCAAAGCCGGAAAAGGGACTCTTTCTTTCATTTTATAAAGTATACCTCAGAATGATTGCCCCCAGGATTGGTAAAATGGTATCCGGAAATCTTGATGCCTACAAATATCTGAATGACTCCGTAAATGCATTTCCCGAAGGCGAGGTTTTTACCCGCATATTGGAAAAAACCGGATACAAAAACTGCGTCTATAAAAAAGTGAGTCTGGGCATTTGCAGTATTTATTGCGGAAAGAAATAGTGCTGATTAATCAATAGTATGTTATTACCGGTTTTATCAGCAATTAATGTTGTTTTTGGCCGTTATTTTGATTCAAAACCGGATAAACCGGGCTTTTTTTGTTCCTATATTGCAACTTGTACAACCCTGTAAAATATAAGTTATTGACTGACTGTTACTTATGAGTACTTTCTTACGGCAGAACAAAAAAAGGCTGAACAGGATTTTTTCCGTTTTAATGATTCTGATACTTTCCACGCAGGCCCGGGCGCAGCTCAGGGATAATATCAATCTGCCCGACCATGACGACAAATTCTATCATTTAGGAATTGCCCTGATTTATAATAACTCCCATTTCCAGGTAACTCCGCATCCCAATTTACTGGCGAGTGACAGCGTACTGTCTATCAGTCCTGAAAATACAGGAGGTTTTGGACTGGCCGGTATGCATACGTTTAATGTTAGTCCGCATCTGGAATTCAGGATCGTGTTTCCCGAGTTGATGTTTTCCTATAAAAATCTGACCTACAGTACTACATTTCCAAACGGTCAGAAAACCATCGCAACAAAACAGATCGAGTCCATCCTGCTCGGATTTCCTGTTCAGGTTAAATTTTTATCTGATCGCATGAACAATTTCAGGTTTTATATGCTGGGTGGCGTGAACTATCAGTATGACCTGGCTTCCAATGCAACGGCCCGCAAGGCCGACGATCTGGTGAAACTCAATGCATATGATTTTAGTATCGAAGCGGGCGTCGGGTTTCAATTCTTTTTCCCGGTATTTATTCTTTCCCCAGAAATAAAACTCAGTAATGGTATTATGAATGTGCATCATCGCGATCCCAGCCTGATTTATTCAAATACGATCGACAAACTGCGTTCTCGGATGATCATCTTTTCTCTGATATTTGAGGGATAGGGATTTCTGCAAACAGGCACATCAATAATCATATTGCCTGCGAAACATATTTAGCCGGAGGCCGATGGTATACATCGTTGTATTTGACTTTGTGGTTCCGCCCGGATTCTGCACAGAATATGTCCTGTACATCAGGGTTCCTTCCAAAAACAAATTCTCCTTCCACTGGTAAGAAAGATAAGCAGTGGAGTTTACAACGATCGCGGGGATTCCGGATCCGATATAGAAGCTATAGTCCCTGGGACGGGTATTGTAATTCAGCAGGATATTACTGCCGAAATTTTCTCCCGCAGAGTCCAGTCCCTGTTTGTTATAAATACATTTCAATTCAATATTCCAACGGTATGCCGGCTGATAATGCAAAATCCCGATGAGTTCAACAAAGTTCGCACCGAAGGGATGGGCCATCGGCTGATTATAGTGGGACCAGTTTGCCACGGTGTCGTCGTGTGTATACGTGTATGGCCGCATTACGTTTAATTCAACCTGGAGGTCGAGGTTCTTCACACCGAACATATCAATATATTTCAGGCCTGCTTGCACGCCCTGTTTATTTCCCCACCAGCCGGCAGAATAGTTTTTGATCTGGCTCCACACAAATTCATTAAACAGCAGTTGACCGTATAACTGTACCGAATGCGCAATATTTGCTTTTAAGTCAAATCCCACCGTGGTTTTATCCGGGCTGCCATTTTCCTGCTGGGCGGCGGGTAAAAATATAACCGGGTTCAGATAGGAGAATTCAAAATGATTCACTCCCCCAAAAGCAATATTACTGTATAAGCCAACATTGAGCCACTTTGTTGCATTCACACCCAGGTGATGAACGACGGCATATTTTTTTGGATACAGATAATCGCCGGGCTGGTGCTGGCTGATCAATTCCATCAGGATATTCTGATAGTTTATTTTCCAGATACGCAGATTCAATTTCAGAAATAAATAAGGTGCTGCATAGTCACTCAGAAAAAGCGTTCTGTATCCATCGCCAATAAAATTTTTGTCGTACCCGAACTGAACCGTAAAATATTTCCAGAAGTCGAAATCAATCGATCCCCTGGCGTCCCAATAGTCGAACGCTGTTGAAGAAGATTTGAATAATTTAAAATAGCCGACTCCCGGAACGGCCGGATACCCGGATGCGTATACACGCTGTGTAAAGAAATCAGGCCCCCGCTCCTGGTTATCGGTAATATAACTGGAAAACCCTACATGGTCCGCGATACGGCCACGAAAAGTGAGACCTTTGGTATTCAGGTACATTTGTTCATCATTCCCGTTTTTATTCGACAACTGAAACTGCAGAACGGGATTGATTGCAAGAAAAAAATCCTTTTCATTCACTTCAATAAAATTCGCCTGCGTTTTATAGAATGTATTCCAGACAGGATGTTTACTTTTGAAAGAAGACTGGTTGCTATCCACCCATTCACTGTTATTCATCAGCAGGCTGTTCAGGGTGGCCCGGTCCGTTTTTCCCAATTGATAAGAACCGGCGTTCGGAATATTACTGAGTGAATCAGCAATTTCGGAAATATCAACCGCCATCTTGCGGCTGAGGGGTTTGCACGTGAATATATTCAGATCGGGATTCGTCTGCATTTTAATGCCTATCCGATCTAAAAAATGTTCGTATTGCGATCCCTGGGGAAGATAGGTTGACTGAGAGAAACCGGAGATGGGCAGGATCAGAATTATAACAAGCCTTGCAACGGTTTTAATAAATTGCATCATTAAGTAGTTACGATTCCGATCCAAGATATGCAAAATTACCTGATTCAGAATATTTCAGTCGTTAATGAAGGCCGCAGTTTCAACAGTGACGTACTTATACGAAATGGCCGCATTGAAAAAATCGCAAATCAAATTTCCGTTTCTATTCCGGTTCAGGAAATCAACGGTGAGCATCTTCATTTATTGCCAGGTTGTATTGACGACCAGGTTCATTTCCGCGAACCGGGGTTAACGCATAAAGCCACGATATTTACAGAATCGCGTGCAGCTGTGGCCGGTGGCACAACTTCTTTTATGGAAATGCCAAACACGATACCACCGGCATTCACCCAGGATCTGCTGGAAGAAAAATACAGGATCGCCAGTCGCAGCTCGCTGGCAAACTATTCATTTTATATGGGCACTTCCAATGATAATACGGAAGAAGTACTTAAAACCAACGATAAAAAAAATGATATCTGCGGCATAAAAATATTCATGGGGTCTTCTACCGGAAATCTTCTGGTAGACAACTACCTGACGCTCGACAAATTATTCGCGGGGTGTGAAGTGCTGATTGCCACTCATTGCGAATCCGAACGGATCATCAGGGAAAACCTGCAGGCGTTTCTATCTCAGAACAGGGCGTTGGTGCCGGCGGATCATCCGCTGATCAGAAGTGTGGATGCTTGTTTTGAATCTTCTTTAACCGCGGTTCAGTTTGCAAAAAAACATGGATCACGGCTGCATATTTTTCATCTCTCCACGGAAAAGGAACTGAGTCTATTTACAAATATGATTCCGCTCGCCGAAAAACGCATTACTGCCGAGGTATGCGTACACCATTTGCATTTCAGTTCCGATGATTATACCCGCTTGGGCAACCAGATCAAGTGTAACCCGGCCATCAAGGCAGGAGAAAACCGTGATGCGCTCTGGAAAGCATTACTGGATGACAGGCTTGATCTGATCGCTACGGATCATGCGCCACATACGCTGGCAGAAAAAGGCTTTTGCAGGAATGAATCGGGCCAGATACAGCCGTTGCCCGGAGAAGAAGGATCTTATTTGCATGCGCATGCCGGTCTTCCACTCGTGCAGCATTCTTTACTCATGATGCTTTCTTACGTGAAACAGGGTAAGATAACGCTGGAAAAAATGGTTGAAAAAATGGCCCATGCAGTGGCTGTTTGTTTTCAGTTACCAGAACGGGGCTATATACGGGAAGGCTATTTTGCCGACCTCGTGATGGTGGACCTGAATAAGGTTAGTAAAGTACATGCACAAAATATACTGTATAAATGTGGCTGGAGTCCGCTCGAAGGGGAACAATTCTCCGCGTCCATTGTAAATACTTTCGTGAACGGACATCTTGTTTATGGAAATGGACAGTTCGATGAATCACAGATGGGAAAACGGTTGAAATTCCAACGATAAAGAAGCTATACTTATACTATGCAAATTGATCATACGACGTATTCGGACCTTTCTGTTTTTCAGACGGCCGACGAATTTACCATTTTCAGTAAGCTGGATCGCACACGAACAGTCGGTGGCCGGATACAACTGTTGGAATTTTTTAACCATCCTTACAGCCAGGTGGACAAAATCCGGCAGACACAGGAAATTCTCGGGATCATTACAAAATATGAGCATGAATGGGCACCCTCCATTTCGAACGGTACCGTAATGGTAATGGAAAGGTTTTACGAAACACCGCTGGATAAAATTCCGGCTTCGCACGACCCCGTGAATGCCCGGATGTATCAACTGCTGCACGCCCCGGATTA